>LWDU01032572.1_pt1 | contig 93165 bp, 94 predicted proteins | sample 727161 | NCBI WGS metagenome assembly LWDU01 (sample SAMN04566230, study PRJNA314399) | hydrothermal vent metagenome | isolation source: deep sea hydrothermal plume seawater | place: Mexico: Gulf of California, Guaymas Basin | collected 2004-07-11 | reverse complement strand
CGGGTCAACATCCCGCGGTGAATATGCCCCTGCTCCTTGCACACACCGCCCGTCAAACCACCTTAGTTGGGTCTGGACGAGGGTTTGTCTTATGACACGCTCGAATCTGGGTTCAGCGAGGAGGGTTAAGTCGTAACAAGGTATCCGTAGGGGAACCTGCGGATGGATCACCTCCTAAGAAATAGGGTTGGCTGCCTAGCGCTAAATTGATTTCGAATGTTAATAATATCCTTAAAAACATCTCTGTTAATGCAACAAAGATGCTAGTACTTCTCGATGGAACCAATTATCTTTTAGAAGTCTATTTTTGGTTGATACTAGGGGCTATATTATTAATCACATTAACTATAATATTTGCTAGACCTGATTCTTCTAATGCAGATGACAATATTGAATATGATTTGAAAGATGGTATAGCTACTGAAGGAACATCTTACAATGATTATACTGATAATGAAAATAATGAACTAGATGAAGAAAAAATTGAGGAGAAAATTGAAGAAGAATCCGAAATATTAATTCAAAAAACAAAACAACAGTGGGCTCTAGCCTTCACAATCTTTGGTTTAGCTTTCATAACAGTAGGAAGTATTGTACTTTATCTTTTCGAGTTTGCATTTACAACATTCTTTGCCGCATGCATGATTTATGTAGGAATAATGTCAATTGCTAAGGGTGTAACATTTCAGCTTTCAGATAGTGGTTGGGTTAAGAAAATTATTCCGATTGCTATATTCTTTCTAAATCTTGGTCTTTTAACAGGATTATTAGGAGTCGTTGAGGGGCGATTATGGTTACCTTGGATAAAATTAACAGAATCACAAAGAATTGGGAATATTCTTTTAATTTTTATATTACCTTACTTAATTTGGATTGCTGTTCCCACATTTAACAAAAAGAATAAGGAAACTGATAAAGGGTATTTTTCATTAGTTTTATTAAATAATAGTTTGAAATTTGTTGTTGCTAATTTCATAATATTGTGGATTTTAGAATTTAATTTTATTTCTTTACCATTATTAAGACAATTTTCTAAAGTTGGGTTTGATTTATCCCTAGATCTCCTTAAAATAACAATAACAATTGCTATATTATCACTATTAAAAAATGATAGACGGTCTTTAATCAAGACTATATTTATGAGTAGAAAAGCAAATTCGAATGAACTTGAACAGGAGGATGAACAATAATGTCTAATACTGCCGAAAGTATAAAACTTTTACAATCTATTACTGTAGCAATAATAGTTTTAGTTATAACAATTCCTCATGTAAGTAACACATATAATCAAAATTATGTCCTAGATTTTTGCATTGAAGGGTCACTCGATAACGCAATTTCTTTTGAGCGGCTTGATTTCTTTGCTTGTGAGATTGGTTTCATTGATGGTGAAATAGATCTTGATTTATACTTAGCAAAAGATTTGAGCGGAGATATTCAGAAAGCTCGTTTTGACAAAGCCTTTAGTGAATACACAAAAGTTGATATCTTAGTTTTGAATTATCAAAATTATAATAACTTTGTAAAAGGAGAAGATTACGGCGTTAGTAATATAGAACTTCTCTCTCTGAATATCAATCCTGACAATAATTTTATGCATAGGAACATAGATTATCTGTACCTCTACCCAGATTACTATTTTCTAGTTTTTAATTGGGAATATGGTGAAGATGATGGCACTTATGATTATCCCGAACAGGATTTTTTCTATCATATTCATTTAACATATGACGTAGGGGCCAATGACTAAAAAGGTGCTCTACTACTAGATGCTGTGAGTTCAGAATCTCTGCAGAAATATGAGTTCAAGCAATCACTTGAGAGACTTAAAAACTATAAAGGTCATGCAACAGAACTTGTTAGTCTTTACATCCCTCCTGAACGTAAAATATATGAGGTTCAATCATATCTAAGAAATGAGGCTTCTCAATCAGCTAATATCAAATCTAAATCTACTAGGAAGAATGTTAGTGCGGCCATTGAATCCATAATGTCTAGATTAAAACTTTATAAAAACCCACCAGAAAATGGAGTTGTTTTCTTTGTTGGTCATGTATCTAAAGGTGGAAATCAAACAACCATGGTCCAAGAAGTAGTTGTTCCCCCTGAACCCATCCCTACTTTTCTTTACAGATGTGATTCAGGATTCTTTCTCGAACCTTTGGAAGGACTTGGTGAAGTCAAAACTCAATATGGTTTGATTGTTATTGATCGTTCTGAAGCAGCTCTTGGAATTCTTAGAGGTGCAAGTATCAATACACTAAAACATATGTACTCACAAGTTCCTTCAAAACATGGTAAAGGTGGTCAGTCAAAGCAACGTTTTGAAAGATTAATTGAGGAAGCGGCTCATGAATGGTATAAAAAAGTCGCATACTTAGCTACTGAATGTTTCCTAAATAACAATGTAGAAGGTATTCTCGTAGGGGGACCTGGAGCAACAAAGGATTATTTTATTCGTAGTGAATACTTGAATCACGAGCTCCAAAAAATTGTTATTGATACTTTTGATACGGGATACACTGATGAGACTGGATTAAGAGAATTAGTTGCTAGAGGATCTGGAAGATTATCTGAGATGCAATTAGTTAAGGAGAAAAAGATAATGGAGGGATTTATGAAAGAAGTACTATCTCCAACAGGAAAATTAGCTACTTATGGTATGAAACAAGTGGAAATAGCACTTAATATGGGAGCTGTACACATGCTACTGATTTCAGAAAGTTTAGAAAAGATGAAGGGTATAGAAGAAGGCACAGTGACTCGTTTAGCGGAATTAGCTGAAAATAGTAAAGCTGAAGTTTCAGTTATATCTATTGAAAGTGAAGATGGTGTTTCTTTACAGAAAGCTTTTGGAGGGCTTGCTGCGATACTCAGATATCCTATTAGCTAAACTATGTTATACACTCGGAAATGTGGAGAAATTGAAAGTGCTGACTTCGGTTCAGAACAAACCCTCTGTGGTTGGTTACAAGATACACGGAACTTAGGAGGAATTGCATTCCTTCAATTAAGAGACATTACTGGAGTTATCCAACTCACATTGCTCAAAAAGAAATTAGAAAGTGCTGATTTTAAAAAATGGACTACCATTAATCGAGAATCAATTGTTTTAGTAAGAGGAATTATCAAGGAAAACAAAGAGGCTCCAGGTGGCGTCGAAATGTTACCAGATAATCTGGAAATCTTAAATGAAGCTGAAGCTCCCTTACCATTAGGAGTAATTGACAAAATTGATAGTGAAATAGAAACTAGATTAAATGCACGCTATCTTGATCTTAGAAAAAAAGGGATTGCCGCTAATTTTCAGATTAGAGCAGCCGTATCTGGTGCAGTTCACAAACATCTTCGAAGAGAAAATTTTCTAGAAGTTCAAACACCAAAAATTATAGCATCCGCAACTGAGGGAGGAACTTCCTTGTTTGAGATGAAATATTTCGATAAGATAGCATATCTGGCTCAATCTCCTCAACTTTACAAACAAATATTAATGAGTGGAGGATTAGAAAGAGTCTACGAAATAGGACCTGCTTTTAGAGCTGAAGAACACAATACACCTAGACACTTGAATGAATTCACATCAATAGATATCGAAATGTCTTTTGCTGATGATGATGTCGTAATGGGCGTAATGGAAAGATTAGTTGATAGTGCAGCAAGAGCTGTCGCGAAGGAGACTGAAGCCTTAGAAACGCTAGGAATGGCACCTATTGAACTTGAATTGCCATTACCAAGGATAACTTATGATGAAGCTATTGAGATGTCAAATGGAAAAGTTAAGTGGGGTGAAGATTTGTCCATGGAAGCTACAAGAGAAATTGCCCAGCAAATGAATGGCTTTTATTTCATCACAAAATGGCCATTATCACTCAAACCTTTCTACATACAACCAGATGCCGATCCAAAATATAGTAAGGGATTCGACTTTATGTATAACGAAGTTGAAATGACATCAGGGGGGCAAAGAGTTCACGATGTTAATTTGCTTAGAGAAAGGTTGAAGGAACAAGGATTGGATCCTGAAGGATTCAGTCATTATTTGGATCCATTTAGATATGGAATGCCACCTCATGCTGGTTGGGGTTTAGGATTAGATAGATTAGCTATGATTTTTGTTGGAGCAAAGAATGTAAGAGAATGTGTTTTGTTTCCAAGAGATAGAACAAGAATGACTCCATAAATTAGTCAAAAAGCTAGTATTTCAACTAATGAAGAAGAAAATAAGTGGTGGGTCCGCCCGGATTCGAACCGGGGATCTCCGCCATGTCAAGGCGACGTCATAACCAACTAGACCACGGACCCTCTTCGTTCCTTACTTAGGGCTGTTTTAAATAACTTCTAAAGTTTTTCCAAAACCAATTTTTTCAGATATTATCCCTAATAGTTCAGTATAATCTTCGGGTTTACTCTTTATTAATTTACCAATAAGATCTGATAATGAATTGCCGAGTGCCTTTTCTTCTTTACTATATTTCCAGGCACGGCTAGAAGTAGCCTTTAAACAAACTAAAATGGACCAGGAAATGGATTTTGTCATGTTATTATTAGAAACAATATTTTCCAATAATTTCAGAGCTCTAGCTTTTTCATCTACTTTTAATAATCTTACAACATTGTCTAGAAGTTTAAGGGGTTCACTCAAAGATTTAAATTGTGGATAGTCGCTAGTTAAACTCTCTTTAACTATCTGATTGTAAAGCTTCCTTAACAACTCTAATGAATTATCTCCTGTATAGTTATGGACTTCATTGGGATCAATACGATTAACCCGATTTTTACCAGATACATCCCATGTAAATTCAGTAAAATTAGAAAGAGACATATTATCTATAACTATCGAATTATTATAATCTGAAAGAATATCCTCTACAATCGCTTCATCTATCTTACTACTAGAAATTTGATCCATAAATTCCTCTTTAGTAAATATCATATTTGATACAATAAAATGTTGCTGTTCGCTACCTATAATCTCTTCTTTTTGGTAATTCAACAAAGAGGTCCATAATTCATTATCTGAAATAAGGCCCTTACCATAATTCAAAAGAACGTCCTCTGGCTTTCCTGAAACAATTTCTGAAAAGATTGTCTTAATGTCTAGTGTAAAATCTAAGTTAGGCTCAAAGGCTACTTGGTGTTTAAGAAAATGGCTAAAACTATTTTCTTTTGACTTAGACATTCGCTTAGCTGGAATAATGACTGTTTCACCAAGCGATTTGCAACTTATTTCTAATCCAAATAAAGAATCATTATCTGGTTTAACTTTAATGTCATTACAAGCCTCATTCCATAATTCTTTTGGATATTTTGGCTTAGTACCGGTACAAACCATTCTTTTTTGTAAAACATATATGAAAAATTTGTGCTTCTTTACATAATCTAAATGTGCAAAACGTGACCACAATCTATTCTCATGATTTTGAATTCCTATTAATTTTTCTTTGGAAATACCTGAACCTCGCAGAACATAATTTACTTCACCATGTGGAAATCGAGCAATTGCCATTACTGGAGCTCCAGAATCAATAATAGTTAGAGATGCAGCATAAGCTTTAGCTAAGGGATCTTTAGGTTTAGCCCCAAAAATACTTGACAAAAATGAAGGTGGATTTTCATATCGTTCTTTAGCCAGCTCTAAATCTTTTAAGACTCGGGAATACACTTCAGCTTCTTTAGTTCCGGAACGAGTTTTAGGTAAAAGTAAGGCAGGATTATTAAGTATCTCTTTAAGACGTGATACTAATTTTTTCTGCTCCGCTTTGGCAGCTGTCTTAGTACCTCTCAATCTTGTTCTAGTTTTTTTCATTATTTATAGCCTCAACTTTGTTCTAACTTTATCGAAGAAATTGTCTTTAAATCTTACAATACTTACTGGATTCTTAGATTTCTTTAATTGAATTGAATCTTCTATTTTAACCAATATTTCTTCTTGTCCATCTAAAACCATTACTGCTTCAGAATTGCCAATTAGTTTTACAGTAATATCATATTTAGAAGGAATAACTAATGGCCGGGCACCTATCCGATAGGCAGCCATAGGAACTATAATATGTGATTCCATTGTCGGATACAATATAGGAGAACCTAAAGACATAGCATAGCTTGTAGAACCGGTTGGTGTAGCAATTACCACACCGTCTCCTCTAAAACTATCTACTATTGAATTATCAATACTTATCTCAAAACCCTGTATTTTAGCAACTTTAGAAGAGTGCAAAACTACTTCATTCAAAGCCGTACCAATATGTAAATTATTGAGATATGTATCTATTCTTTGTAACTCTTGTAATTCGTAATTACCTTTGGTGATTTCTTGAATATGTGGAAATAAGTCTACAGCTTCTTCAATTTCGGTTAAGAAACCAACACCGCCACAATTTATGGCAAATACAGGTATATTTATTTTTGAAACAATATACAATAAAGTTCCATCACCTCCAAGTGAAATTACAACATCTCCACTTAATTCGTCAATAGGAACACCTGTTAAACCTACTATTTTGGCAGTATCTGACTCTAATTCAAAGTCCTCAACAAGCCCTACCACTTTTGTAAGAATTTTTTCCATTCTTGGGTGCTTTGGATTTGCTACAATAGAAAATTTCACGTTACCTCATCGAATAGATATTATTAAGGTAGCCTTGAATGGAGAATCATGAAATTAGGTGCACATGTAAGTGTTGCAGGAGGTTTACACAATGCCGTTAGTTGGGCTCTTGAGATAGAGGCAGATACTTTCCAGATGTTCAGTAAAAACCAGAGACAATGGGTTGCAAAACCCTTGACAGAAGAGGAGATTACTGCTTTTAGAGAGCCTTTAGAAAAAACGAAACTAGGACCTTTGATGATTCACGGATCATATCTTATCAATATGGGAAGTCCCGATGAAACAAAAGGTAAGAGAGCACAAATTGCTTTTTTAGAAGAATATCATCGTTGTGAAGACTTAGGTGTAGAGTATCTTAACTTCCACCCAGGTTCACATACACATCCCAAAAAAGATATGAGAGATGATAAAGTTGTTAGAGAAGAAGCACTAGAAAGAATTGCGACTCTAATGAATAAAACAATAGATGAAACAAAGGGGTACAAATCAAAACTAGTAATTGAGAATGCGGCGGGGCAAGGGACAAACGTTGGTATTAAATTTGAAGAGATTAAGCATATTATAGATCGAATCGACGATAAAAAACGCATAGGTGTTTGTATTGATACACAACATTCTTGGGCATCAGGATATGACTGGCGTAATAATTTTTCAAATGTGTGGGATGACTTTGAAGATATTGTTGGAATGGAATATTTGGTAGGATTACATCTTAATGATTCAAAAACGGACCTTGGTTCAAGAGTAGATAGACACGAGAATTTAGGAGTCGGAAAAATGGGAAAAAGAACTTTCAAGAGTTTTATGACTGAAGATAGACTAAAACATCTACCTGCCTATCTCGAAACTCCCGGAGGTCCTGAAATGTGGAAACCTGAGATTGCAGTTTTGAGAAAGTTAGCTGAAGAATGAATCCCTTAGAACGAATAAAATCAAAAATCCGAACTGAACTAGGAGACAAACTTCCTAAAAAATGGAAAAAGGTAGGAGATGTATTAATTGCTGATTTTGATTTAATACCAAGTGAAGATAAAAAGGAAATTGCCGAAATATATGCAAGCGAATTGAAAGTAAAAACAGTAATACAGAAAAATAAAGTGAATGGTGAATTAAGAAAGCCAGAAAACACTCAACTTTTATATGGGAATGATACTATCACAAAAATATCAGAATATGGCTTAACATACAATATAGACCTTAGCGAAATAATGTGGTCTACAGGTAATACTGGATGGAGATCTGCATTAAGCGGACCAAAAAAAGTCAAGGACTTTTACTCTTTTGGTAATCCTAAAACAATAATTGATTATTTTGCAGGAATCGGGTATTTTGCATTACAGATGGCAAAAGGATATCCTGAATCGAAAGTTATAGCAATAGACAAGAATCCAAAATCTATAGAATATCTAAATATTAATGCCAAAGAGAATCGTATTGACAATATGGAAATTATTAATGATGATTGCAGAAATATTCTAACAAAGGCAGATGTCATACATTTGGGTTATATTGGTAATACTGTCGATTTCTTAGAGCATGCACATCGTTCTCTAAACACTAATGGAATTGCAATATTTCATGAAGCTTATCGTAATAGTTGGCTTGGATTTAAGAGTCGAAGTGATTGGATAGGTATTCCTGATAATTTCTCAGAATTAATGAATACTAAAGGATTCAGTGTCGACAAATTTGAAAGAGTAAAATTCTATGGTCCTAGTACAAGCCATATAATTGCTATATTACGGAAAAACTAAATTTTTTCTTTGTCAATACCTAGAAATAATTTTTCAAGAAATTTCGAAGAGCTATCAAGCATCGAATGATCTCCGTCCCAATTCTCTAGAATCTTCGCATTTTCAAATTCAAAAGCAATCAATGTATCCATTATCGCATCTTCCGCATCCTGATTCAAGATGCCAGTGTACACTACTGCTAATTCAGAATAAGCCCCTGATGCAAATTTGACATGGAAATTACCGAATTGTATATCGTTGAGAGAGGACGTAGTGCTAGCGCTAACTGCATCTTCCATAAAATCCTTAACTGCAGTAAACATTCCACCCAATATATCTACATCTGTTTGATTAACATTATTTGCCGATAAATTTGCAATAACAATTCCAGACTTAGAAAGTAAAAAAAGGTTATGGATTCTACCGATTTTACCGGGATGTATCAACTTTTCCTGCAACATATTGACTAACTTACTAAATTCTGAACTTTTTGAACCCGAATTTTCAAGACCCATTTTTTCTGGTGAAAAATTTTCAACCATATTCTTGAAATCTTCCATATCTATAGCTCCTGATTGTTTACTATCCATCTCTTCACGATATTCCACAGCTTTATCAATTGCACCTCGAAGAGTAGCCATTGTTGGAGGTTTCAGAAGATAATCCATAGCGCCATAACGGAAAGCTGTAATTGAGTTCTGAATGTCAGTTTCAGATGTGAGCATAACAACAGGTAAATTTGGTTTTTTTTCTTTAACTATTTTCAGAAGATCTAAACCTCATCATATACTCACGTTCATCTAATTTAGTCAATGCATCATTTGGATCTTCGGCTAAAATAAGATTATATTCTGGCCATTTCTTAAACATGAAGTCCAATGCCATACGCACTGCAAAGTCATCATCTACAGCAATTATATTCCGTAATTCTTCATCAGACATAAATAGTCTATAAAGCAGTCATATTAGAAATTGATTCTAATTTTAATTTTTTGTTTTGAGAAAAGTCGAAAGTTCCTCTAAAAGTATCTTTATTTTACCCCTATCATTTGCCTTGGCTGACGCTTCAATCTCAGTCCCAAGGCTAGTGACTTCTTCAAAACCATACATACCTCCACTTCCTTTTATATTATGTCCAAATGTTCTCAAAAAATCCATTGCAACATTATCTATATCTTCTTGGATTTTAACTAATTCTTTAGAAGTATGAGTGATGTACATCTTTTGCATCTCCGCCCATTCCTCAGCATCAAAGTCATCCATTAGCTTACAATTAGATGGTGTATTTTAGGTTATATTTTTAAATAGAATTATTGTTAATGCACAATTATGGCTTATTTTAGCACATCATTTAAAAGATTAATGATTTTCTCTTTAGGACTTATAACATTGCTAAATATGCTACATACAGTTAAGGCTACAGATAGTACAATAGAAAGTAATACTGCAAATATTGATTTATTATGGATGCTCATTTGTGCAATATTAGTTTTTATGATGCAAGCTGGATTCATGTGCCTTGAATCGGGTATAATCAGAAACAAAAATAACATAAATGTTGCATTGAAAAACATATCGGATTTTGGAATTTCAATAGTCTGTTATTGGATGGTAGGTTATGGATTTATGTTCGGTGTCAGTAAATCAGGATTTATCGGATTTGATGATTTCTTCTTTGACCCAACTGGAACAATTACTTCAGGACCTGCGATGACCTTTTTTATCTTTCAATCAATGTTCTGTGCTACTGCAGCCTCAATCATTTCTGGATCTGTAGCTGAAAGATTGAAATTTAACAGCTATTTGGTTATAACTGCAATTGTTGGGACAATTCTGTACCCTGTTGTAGGACATTGGGCCTGGGCTAATAGTGATGATATGTTTGGTGGCGATGGAACCACTGGATGGTTGTACAATCTAGGTTTTATTGACTTTGCAGGTTCAACTATTGTACACTCAACAGGAGGGTGGATTGGTCTTTCTATTATATTAATAATTGGACCTAGAAGCGGGAGATTTATTGAAGGGAAAGTCAGAAAATTTACACCCAGTAATCTACCCTTGTCAGTTCTTGGAGTACTCTTACTAGGTTTTGGATGGCATGGGTTTAATGGTGGAAGCAACTTAATACTCGATGAAGCAGTACCTGGGATATTATTGAACACTTTTTTAGCCGCCGCAGCAGGAATTGTAGCTTGCCTTATTTTCTGGGGAGCCCAAGATACCACTGCACCTGCTGGTGATTTGATTAATGGAATATTAGCTGGTTTAGTTGCAGTCACTGCAAGTGCCAACGTGATAACACCTTTAAGTTCTGTAATAATAGGTGCTGGAGGGGGTTTAGTGGCATTATATGTAACGCGTTTACTTGAAAGATTCGAATTAGATGATCCTGTTGGTGCTATACCGGTTCATCTTGCTGCAGGGATTTTTGGAACATTAGTTCTACCATTCTTTGCAGCTGAAGAATATCTAATTGGAAATCAAAATCTAACAGATCACACTGGAAACTTACGAGTAGATCAATTCATTGCACAACTTATTGGAATTATTTCAGTAGGACTTTATACTTTTTTCGGGAGTTATATTTTATTGAATGTAATAAATAATTATAGCCCACTAAGAGTCAGCAAAGAGGATGAAGACATAGGACTCAATATTGCTGAACACGATTCTGGCAGTGATCAAATCGATCTACTAAATATGATGCAATATCAAAAGGATACTGGAGATCTTTCTGTTAGAGGTCCTGAAGATATTTTCACCGAAGCTGGACAAATTGGCTATCACTATAATATTCTAATGGATAGTCTAGAGGAATCTGATAAGATAATGAGAAAACAAAAAGATAATCTCAAAATAGCAATGAAAAATGCTCAAAAAGCAAATCAAGCAAAATCTGATTTCTTAGCGAATATGAGTCACGAATTAAGAACACCTCTCAACGCAATAATTGGCTACAGTGAAATGTTAATCGAAGAAGCTGATGACGATGGTTTAGATACCTATTCTGAAGATTTATCCAAGATAAACTCATCGGGAGAACACCTTCTGGCTTTGATAAATGATATACTAGATCTCTCAAAAATAGAAGCTGGAAAAATGGATTTACATATTGAAGAGTTCGACTTTGAAACTCTCTTAAAGCAAGTTGAAGCAACTGCGAAACCTTTAGTAGAGAAAAATAAAAATAAATTTATAATAAAGTCAAAGATTAAAAAACTAAAACTACAAAACGACCAAACTAAGTTAAGACAAATATTATTCAATATGCTCAGCAATGCAGCTAAATTCACAAAGAAAGGTACAGTTACACTAACAATATCTAAAGATGATAATGATATCAAATTTGCAGTCACAGATACAGGAATAGGAATGAATGAAGAGCAATTAGATAAAGTATTCGAAGAATTTACACAGGCTGAAACATCTATCTCAAGAGATTATGGAGGTACTGGTCTTGGTCTTCCAATAAGCAAGAACATGACCGAACTGATGGATGGAAAGATGAATGTAGAAAGTGTAGAAGGAGAGGGAACAACCTTTTCAATAACAATTCCCATAATAGTACAGGAGGAAAAACAATGACGAAAATTTTGCTTGTTGAAGACAACGAAATGAACAAGGATATGTTGAGTAGACGATTAATAAAGAAAGGATATGATATTGTCTTTGCTATGGATGGTCAGGAGGCAATAGATATGGCCAAAAGTGAAATGCCTGATATAATCCTAATGGACATGGGCCTTCCCGTAAAAGATGGCTTACAAGCCACTAAAGAGATTAAAGAAAATCCAGATACTGCAAGCATCCCAGTGATTGCCTTAACTGCAAACGCAATGGCTGAACATAGACAAGAAGCTCTAGATGGAGGATGTGATGAATACGAAACTAAACCTGTTCGTCTACCTTCACTACTTGAAAAGATTGAACAATTATCCTAATCAGGTATAATAACTACCTTTCCAAACATAGTTCCTTCTTCCAATATTTGATGACCACGTGCACCGTCTGAAAGCGGAATCTCACAATCTATCACTGGTTTTATTGCTCCAGAATCAAGTAATATTAATAATTCGGCAAAATCGGAATGAGAACCCATCGTGGAGCCCAGAATTGATAATTGTTTTGAAAACACATAACGAATATCAGTTTCGCCAATAGGACCCTTAGTGTTCCCCACCGTAACAATTCTTCCACCAATACCGGCTAATTGAATAGACCTTGACCATGTAGGTTTACCAACATTATCGACTACAATATCGTATCCTCTCCGACCAACTACTGGAAATAATTCCTTATGCCAATCAGGATTTGCTTTATAATCTACTACAAATGAAGCACCGAGTTCTTCAGCTTTTGATTTTTTCTCTGAGCCACCTGCTACAACATGTACCGTTGCTCCGAAATGTTTTGCTATCTGAATCGAAAGTGAATTTACACCTCCACCTGAACCCATTACCAATACATTATCTCCATTTTGGATTTCTGCACGCTTTACAAGCATTCTATATGCCGTTAAACCTGCCAACAATGGTGATGCGGCTTCGCTTGCAGTAAGGCCATCTGGACGCTTATGCACATTTTCTACTGGAACTAATACATATTCAGCACAACCACCACTAATGTGTTCTCCCAAAATTTGATATCCTGGACTCATGCTGTCCAATCCTTTTTCAGTCCAAATATCCTGTTGAGTAGTAATTCCAGGATCTACGACAACCTTGTCACCTGATTTCCATTTTCCAGAACCTTCAACAACAGTACCTGAAACATCACTACCTCCAATATGAGGTAAATTCAATTTTAGATCAGGCCATCCCATCCGAATCCATACATCTAAATGATTCAAAGCACATGCTTCAACTTTGATTAAAACATGCTTTTCTTTAGTAACTAAATCAGAGTGCCTTCATAGTATGACTACAAACCTGATGGTATATATTCTAAAGCTTCCAACCTAGCCTGCGCTTTCACAAGTATCTTGTTTGATTCCTCAATAATAAATTTCAGTCGTTCATCATCTGGAGAATCAATAACACCTTCACGGTACAGTAAATTATCTATTCTATTGGCTGATAGAATTTCTACAACCCATTTGTCTTCATTGCCGGTGAGTAAGGACGAATACTTCCAACCTTGGCTATGAACTATCCCTCTAAATTTTTGAGCTAATTCCATAGTTCTACAAGCTATATGGAATATTGGTGACTGGCCCTGAAGAATAACAATCGAGTTTGATGGAATGTCTAAATTATCAAGAGCGTCTTTAACTTCTTCAAATTCTACCGGTCTATGCCATGTCTTCCTTAATTCAACAGAATCTTTTCTACCAATATCGGGAAGAACAATTAGTTGTAATCTTCCTGCACAACTAGAAGTAGTGAAAATATCGGGATGTGAGTTGAAAGCATTAAGAACTTCAATTACACCTTCATCTACTAAACCTTTGGATTTGGCAGCCTCTAATTTCCCCATTGCATTTGCTTTGTACTGGCTAAATTCCATTAGTTGTTTAAGTCCCTCATGAGTTCATTATATCTTGCTTTTGGTGCAAAGATTAATAGAAAGAATATGAATAATACGAAAAGTACAAATCCACTCATAACTTCTCCTTCAGAGAGGTCGTTTTCCTTGCCCATTATTCACCAACTATACTAATCATTATCTTTCTATTATGCTGTTGATCTCTGTGCTCCCACAAATATATTCCCTGCCAAGTTCCCAATGAAAGCTTTCCATTCATAACCGGAACGGCCTCAGAAGTGCTAGTTAAAGCTGAACGAATGTGTGCAGGCATGTCGTCCTTGCCTTCCATATTATGTACATAAGGAAAGTCTTCAGGAACTAAATTCGAAAAAATAGTCTCAAAATCTTGCCTTACGGAAGGATCGTAATTCTCCTGAATAACTAGACTTGCGCTTGTATGCTTAATGAATAAATGGCAAACACCATTCTGAATATTAGATTTAGTAACAAAATCCTGGACATTACTTGTAATATCTAGAAAAGATTTAGGATTCGTATGAATCTCTAACGAATCTTGTGACATCACCATAGTAACTAATTAAGACTGCCTCAAATAAGACTTCATGTTAACAATGATTGGTCTAGGTTTAGGAGGGCCTAACTCGATAACTATGGATGGAGTCATAGCACTAAGTATGTCTGACTATATATTTTATGAAACATATACTTCTCCCATTCACTCAGAAACCTTAGAGTGGGTAAAATTAAAATCTCAGAAGGAACCAATTCACCTATCTAGGAGTCAAGTCGAAGAGCCTGCCGAATTGATAGAATTTGCAAAGGAAAAAATGGTGGCCTTACTAATCGTTGGAGATGCATTATCGGCTACTACTCACGTAAGTCTATTATTGGATTGTAAGAAAAATAATATTGAATATCAAGTAATACACAATGCTTCTGTTCTGACTGCGGTTGCAGGAATTTTAGGATTACAACACTATAATTTTGGACCAGTGGCAACACTTGTTCTTCCCGAGGGAAATTATAGACCTTTAAGTCCAATTGATAAAATAAAAAGTAATATGAAAAATGGAAATCACACTTTAGTGCTCCTGGACATAAAAGCTGATCAACCAGATAAAGAACTAATTTATATGAAAGCTTCTGACGCAGCTGAACAAATTATTGAAGCTGGATTATCCGAAGAAATAAAAGTTGCAGCAGCTGCCAGAGTTGGTAGAGAAAGTCAAACATTATGGTATGGGAAACTAAAAACACTAAAAGAATTAGACTTAGGAGAAGAACCACACAGCCTAGTGGTTCCTTCTAGATTACACTTCACTGAAAAGGAATTCCTCGAGAGTCTCTAACCGCTCTAGTTTTAAGCCCCCCTCTAACTAGTTCTACCTAGATGCAGGGGTGGATAGCACTAGAGAACGGTTCAGTTTTTTTTGGTGAATCATTTGGGTTTGAAAAAACTATAGAAGGAGAACTTGTTTTCAATACATCAATGACTGGTTACCAAGAGGCCCTTACAGACCCTAGTTATGCCGGTCAAATATTAATGTTTACATTTCCCCAGATTGGGAATTATGGGTGTAATGCTGAATCTTATGAATCTGACAAAATCCAAACACAAGCCTGTATTGTGAAAGAATGGTGTCGAAGACCTAATCAAGGCGAAATGAATCTAGATGAATGGTTTAAGAAGGAAAAAATACCAGCCATTGAAGGAATTGATACTAGAGAACTAACCATTATGACTAGAGAAGTAGGTACGCTAAGAGCAGTAATGTGTACTGATGGAGCACTTACTCCTGACGAAGGTGTAAAACGTGCTGCCAAAATGTCATGGCCATCTGAAGAAAACCTAGTAGCTGAAGTATCAACAAAAAAGATATACAAGAAAGGAAAGAAAGGACCTAATGTGACTCTTTTAGACTGGGGAGTAAAACAATCTATTGTAACAAATCTAGCTGAAAAGAATAAAGTCACTGTAGTGCCTTGGAATTATAGTATTGAACAAGTACGGAAAACAAAACCTGATTTGATTTTTATGAGTAATGGACCTGGAGATCCAGATCATCCTGAAATGAAAACTGTTGTTGATACTGTAAAATCCCTAATAAAAGAATATCCAACAATAGGCATATGTTTAGGACATCAAATCCTAGGACTTGCACTTGGTGGTGAGACATACAAGCTGAAATATGGACACAGGGGCGGAAATCAGCCCGTTAAACACGTGAAAACCGAGAAGGTGTACATTACTTCACAGAACCATGGATTCGCACTTCATAAGTTACCGAAACATGTTCAGGAAACTTTCATTAATCTGAACGATAATACTTGTGAAGGTATTAGTTCCAAGAATTGTTGGTCTGTTCAATTTCATCCTGAAGCGGCCCCAGGGCCTATGGATGCTAATGTGTTATTCAACAAGGTAGGAGAAATGATTGATGGGTAAAATGAAAATATTAGTGCCTGGATCTGGACCTATAATTATTGGACAAGCTGCCGAATTTGACTACTCAGGTACGCAATGTTGTTCTGCTTTAAGAGAAGATGGACACAAAGTAATACTAGTTAATTCCAATCCAGCTACAATTCAAACCGATCCTGATACAGCCGATGTAGTCTATATTGAGCCTTTGACTGTTGAATCCCTAGCCAAAATAATTGAGAAAGAAAGGCCTGATGCCATAATTCCCGGTATGGGTGGACAAACTGGCCTAAACTTGACCATAGACCTCCATAAAGCAGGAATACTTGACAAATACAATGTCAAGGTGCTAGGAACTTCCTTGGACTCTATTGAGATGGCAGAGGATAGAGACCTATTCCGAAAAAGAATGGTTGAAATCGGTGAACCAGTTGCAGAAAGTGGAATTGCTAATACAATTGAGGATGCTTTGAAACTAGCTAAAAAATTGAATTATCCCGTTGTAGTAAGACCAGCATTTACACTGGGTGGAACTGGTGGTGGTATAGCATATACCAAAGAAGAACTGGAAATTATCTCCGGAAGAGGCCTAGCTCTCTCTCCCGTCAAACAGTTACTCATCGAAGAATCAATATTGGGTTGGCTTGAATTTGAGTTTGAAGTTTTAAGAGACATAGATGATAATGCAATAGTAGTTTGTTCAATGGAAAATCTAGATCCCATGGGAGTACATACTGGCGAATCAATAGTTGTCGCCCCAGCACTAACTTTACCTGAAGCTGCCTACCAGAAATTGAGAACATCAGCTCTAAAAGTTGTTAAAAGTTTAGGAATCGTGGGTGGATGTAATGTCCAATTTGCTTTTCATTCTAAAACACAAGATTACATTCTAATCGAAGTTAATCCTCGAGTTTCCAGATCCTCAGCTTTAGCCTCAAAAGCTACAGGTATACCAATAGCTCGAATTTCTACAATGCTATCTCTAGGAAACATGTTACATGAATTATCAAATCGAGTTACTGGAAATACAAGTGCAGCTTTCGAACCGTCTATTGATTACATAGTTACTAAGATACCAAGATGGCCATTTGACAAGTTCAAATTAGCAGATAGAGAATTGGGCACGCAAATGAAATCAACCGGAGAGACTATGTCTATTGGTAGAAGTTTTGAAGAATCTCTAATGAAAGCATGGAGATCAATTGGACAGGGTGTAGGATATCCTGAGGAAGTAGATTGGAGTCAAAGAGAATTAGAGAATAAAATCCGCATCCCAAATGATCAACGCTTGTTAGCGATATGGGCATATCTTAGAAAGAATAAAGCAACGCAAAAGAATATCGAAAGAACATGTGAGATATCTGAATTTCATCCATTCTTTATAGATCGAATTGCGAAACTAGTTAAACTCGAAATAGAATTATCGGAATGTGAAAATGAATTAGAGGATAACTTATTACTCAAAGCAAAGAAAAATGGGTTCGGAGATAAGCAAATCGCTTATTTAACAAATATTTCTCAAGAAGAAATAAGAAATCAAAGGAAAAAAAATAAACTAAAGAGTAGTTTCTTGATTGTTGATACCTGTGCAGGGGAATTCGAAGCAAAAACTCCTTACTTTTATTCAACCTATGCTGATAAACCAATTAATATTGATATTGGAAAAAGTATAGTTATACTTGGTTCGGGTCCTATTAGAATAGGCCAAGGCATAGAATTTGATTATTCCACAGTTCATGGCGTTCAGGCTGCAAGAAATGCAGGTTATGAAGCAGTTGTAGTGAATAATAATCCTGAAACAGTATCCACTGATTTTGATGCTTCAGACAGGCTATATTTTGAACCATTAGACAATGAATCTATATTTGAGATATTAGATTTGGAACGACCGTATGGAATAATTCTTCAACTTGGTGGTCAGACTGCAGTTAATTTAGCATCCGACATAGAGGAGTATATACGTAAGGAAAAACTTCCAACAAAAATATTAGGGACGAAGGTAAAAGACATGGATTTGGCAGAAGATCGTGGGAAATGTGGTGACCTTATGGAAAAGGCAGGTATTGTTATGCCAGAATGGGGCGCTGCAAAAAGTTCAGAAGAAGTTATTCAATATTCAAAAGAAATAGGATTTCCGGTCCTAGTTAGACCTTCATTCGTACTAGGAGGTAGAGGAATGGAAATTGTTCATAATTTAGAACAATTAAACCAATATTTAAGACTAGAAGCTCACGCCTCACCAGAAAAACCAGTATTAGTCGATAAATTCCTCGAAGGTGCAATCGAGCTCGATATTGATTTAGTATCTGATGGAAAGAATGTTGTTATTGGTGCAATTATGGAGCAAATTGAAATGGCAGGAGTTCATTCTGGAGACAGTGCTTGTGTTATGCCTACACAATCTCTTTCTAAGAAAAATATAGAAGATGTAGAAGATATCTCTCGCAAAGTTGCAATAATATTTAATATAATTGGTGCCGCAAATTTACAATTAGCAATTAAAGAGGATATTATTTACCTTTTAGAAGTAAATCCTAGGGCAAGTAGAACGTTGCCATTTGTCAGTAAGTCTACTGGATATCCTATGGCAAGAATTGCAGTCAACGCAATGCTTGGTGAAAAATTGGATAAAATACCAAAAACAATTCCTATGAAAGGAGCCTCCGTGAAAGTACCAACCTTTTCTTGGCTAAAACTCACCGGATTAGATACAGTACTTGGTCCTGAAATGAAATCAACCGGTGAAGCTATGGGGCATGGGCCTAACTTTGGAACAGCATACCTAAAAGCTATGAAAGGAGGAAACAAGAGCCTGCCAACTAAAGGTACTGTGTTTTTGTCTATTTCCAACAAATTAAAATTAGACTTTGAAGACATAGCTAAAGATTTAGTAACACATGGTTTTGATCTAATAGCTACAAAAGGAACTGCTGCATCTCTTAGAAAGTGTGGATTGAATAGTAAAGTCATATGGCGTATATCTGATAGAAAACAGCCAGATATACTCTCAATTATGCGAAAAGAAGATGTAGATTTAATCATAAATTTACCAACAGGAAGAAGAGCTGCAACAGATGGTGCTCAAATGAGGAGGCTCGCTGTAGAATTAGGTATACCTTTCATAACAACTTTAACTGGCGCAAGAGCTGCAATTAATTCTCTTAAAGAAGGTGAAATTGATTATATACAACCACTTAAAAAAGTGAGTTATTAATACCTGAAGTTAGACATTGTAGGTATCTTTTATATACTACTACATATGAAGAAAAATATTGGTTATATCTATGGCTGAAAGCGATAAAATAGTTAGTGTAATTACTTGTGATGTTGAAGGGCGTATTGAAACTTTCAACGAGAATGCAGAAAAATTATTTGGTTATTCCGCAGATGAACTTATTGGTAAAAAAAGAGTTTCCCTTTTCTCACCAGGAATGGTTGTACTAGGGCACATTGAAAACTGGTTGAAAAATGCTCGAGAAAATAAAAAAGGACATAACACTGAAACCGTCTTCGTTAGAAAAGATGGAAGCGAATTTGCAGCTAAAATAACACTTACTGCAACAGTGAAAGATGGGAAGCATATCGGATATTGTGGCAGAACTACTGAGTTAGCAGATGTATCTCCTGCAGATGCAATGCCTGAAACTACATTATTAACAAAATTTATATCTATTATAGCAATAACAAGACTACCCTTTCTAAGTGCAACATGGATTCCGATTATAGCGAGTATTGTTTGGGGCATCAAAAGTGAAGTTATAACCGATTTTAATTGGTACACTTTCACACTAATTTTTCTAGGTGGTTCTTTCTTACATCTAGCTGCAAATACTTACAATGACTATTTTGACTGGGAAAGTGGTACTGATCAATTGAATAATGATTATTTCCTACAATTATCAGGAGGTAGTAGGGCCATTGAGCTAGGCCTAATTACTGAAAAACAACTATTCAAATTAGCAACAATATTTCTTTTCCTCTCAGGACTTTTAGGTTTAGGGATAATGACTACTATTGATGAAAATAAGTTTGAATTATTATACTATGGACTCGCTGGAGCATTTTCAGCTTATTTTTATACAGGATATCCTCTACGATTAGTAGCAAAAAATGGAATTGGTGAACTTTTAATTGGCTTGAATTATGGACCTTTAATGACCATGGGATCTGTTTTTGCCTTGACAGGAATACACAGTTGGGAAGCCTTCTACTTTGGTATCCCATTTGGCATATTGACAACTGCAATATTGTGGATTAATCAATTTCCTGATAGAGCATCAGATAAAATTGCAGGTAAAAACCACTTAGTAGTTATGCTAGGATTGAAACGATCAAGTTGGGGCTACCTAATTTTAATGATATCTGCATTTACATCAATTTACTTACTATTTCATTATCAAATAGTTGAAAAAGGAGCACTTCTTGGATTATTAGGACTGCCTATAGCATTATACTATTCATATCAAGTTATGACAAAGTTTGATACAAGGGAACTAGCTGGAGCTAACTGGGGAACTATAGGGATACATTCTATAACTGGAACATTACTGATTCTGGGTATGTACATATGAAAGATTTAATACAAAATAACAATAACAAACTTCGGAAATTGCACAAAGATGAGGTATTAGATGACTTAAGTGTTTACTATAATAAAGTTAAAAATGAATTTGAAAATCACATTAATAGTGAATTATCGAAAGAACCACAAGAGATAGCGTCTCTACTAGAATCAGGATTAAATGGTGGGAAAAAACTCAGACCCGTCCTATGTAAACTGGTTTCAGATTCATTAGGAGGAGACACACATTTAGCATTCGAATGTGGGATGGCACTGGAATTAATACACAGTGGAGCTCTAATACATGATGATTGGATTGATGGAGATAAATTTCGAAGAGCAGCACCATCTTTGTGGAATGAATTAGGGTCAAGAACTGCAGTACTAGTTGCTGATTTGATGGCTGCTACAGGATCACTTCATGGAGCAATATCTATTGAAACTGGAAAATCTTTAGCAAGGTGTGTTAGAAATTTATCTGAAGGAGCTATTGCAGACTTTACAGATAAAGAAAATTACAGTGAATCAGTTTATTTACATCGAATTAAAAGAAAAACTGGAGCACTCTACAGTACCGCTGCTGAATTAGGTGCTTTGGTCTCTCCAAGAACTAATCTCGCTTCAGACATGTACAAATATGGTGAATGTGTAGGAATAATATATCAAATAACGGATGACTTTTTAGATTTATTGAATTCATTGATAACAAAAACAGCAGTTGGTGATTTAGCTCTTAAAATACCAACGCTTCCAGTTACCAGATTAAGCCGCTATTCTGAGTATAAAGAAGTAATAGATGAATTTACTTTAAACGGCAATTCGGAACCATTAATACAAACTATTGAAATAAAACATGCTCAAACTATTTTTGAAGAACTAGTTAAGCCATGGCAAGAAATGTCACAACGATTCCTGACAGAAGTCCCTGAATCAAAATATAGAATCCTTCTTCAAAAAGTACCCCTTGCCTTCGCTAATGAATTAATTAGTACAGATACGAATTAAAATTTTCTCAAATGTCGCCTTGGAGGCTTAGATACTTTGACATCTCCCTTCATAATTGTATCTGAATCTAACTTTTTACTTTCTCCTGAAAATATATAATATGAATTGACTTTACTAAATTCTAAACCTTCTTGTTGACAAGAATTCTTCATTCGAGATCTAAAAGTGTCCTTCTTAGAATGGTTTTTCCCTTTAGGAGTAATACCTTCCCACAAATTGTTAAACTGTAAATAATTTACACTTTTTTTATCAATCATCCCATTAAGGCTATTGCAGCCTCCTTACATATTTCAAAGAGAGATTGCCAATATAATGGGAAAATAATTCCCAATAATAATATAGTCATTAATGAAATATATCTTATCGAACTAGGAAATACAACCTCTTTAGCTTCGACGGGCTCATAAAGATACATGTATCTTATTATTTTGAGATAATAGTACAATGATAATGCTGAATTAAGAACACCTGCAATTACCAAAGCTATAATCCAAGTTTCGCCAGATAAACCTGCTTGAAGTGTACCATAAAATAATAGGAATTTACTAATGAAACCTGCAAACGGAGGAATACCTACCAATGAAAGAAGACAAACAGTCATAGAAAGAGCTAGCAACTGTGAACGCTGAGCTAAACCTTTGTAAGAGTCTAAGCTATAACCTAAACCAACGGCACCCAATCCAGCCACTACCACAAATGCTCCACCTTTCATAAATGCATGAATCAAAGTATGAGCAATAGCACCAGACATTGCATCATCCGTCATTGCTGGAATTGCAATCATAATATATCCTGCTTGAGCAATAGAAGAATAAGCTAACATACGACCTATATCTTCCTGTGATATTGCTGCCAAATTACCAAGAGTCATAGAAGCGAGTGCAACAAGTCCCAAAACTAATTTCCACTCTTCAGATACTGACTCAAGAGTAAACGAAAATACCCTAAATATTGCAATGAATCCCATTGCTTTACTTGCTGCCGCCAATAATGTTGTTACGGGTGTTGGAGCACCTTGATAAACATCAGGAGCCCAAGCATGGAAAGGAACTACTGCTATCTTGAAACCTAAACCAGCAAGTATGAATAAACTTGATATGAAAATAACCTCATTGAAATTACCCGTTATTACACCTTGAGATAATCCATCAATAAATGCATGAACTCCATCAAATGTTAATGATCCTGTAACTGCATAAAGTAAAGATATTCCATAAAGTGTCAAAGCTGAAGAAAAAGCACCAATCAATAAATATTTTGCACCAGCTTCAGCAGATTTGTCATCTTGTTTTCTAAAAGCCACTAAAGCATAACTGCTAAACGCTGAAATCTCAATACCCAAAAAAAGAGTTAAAAAATCATTAGCTGAAGCTACGATTAACATCCCTAAAGTACTTGACAATAAAAGTGTGTAGTACTCAGCTTGATGTGGTTCATCTTCATCAAAATACGAACTGCTTATCAATGAAACTGTAAGAGCTACAAGAACAAAAATAATTTTAAATATTTGAGAGAAAATATCTATCTTAAAATGTCCATACAACAAAAACATTGAAACTTCTCTATCCATAGATAGAACCTCTGGATTAAACCATGAAACAATAAGGAATAACAGAATACTAGTAAGTGTCAAATTAGAGCATAAAGCGAAAGATTTCTTAGTTTCTGTTAACATGTACAAACCAGGTATAGTCATTATGCTAGCGACAAGTATTATTTCTGGCAAAAACAAATTAGATGGTTCCATTAGAGTACTCCCATAAATATCAAAATATCATAACAAGCTGTATTAATTGGATCCATCAAATAATGTGGAAAAATACCGAATATTGCTGCGATAATTATTATTGTAAACATAGGATATAATTCATACCATGGAGCTTCATGAACCTTACTCATTTCTATTTCTTCACTATCCGTTCCAAAAATTGCCCTTTGAAGTGCCCAAAGATGATAACCGGCAGTTATAACCATACCAAATATAGGCAATAATAACCAATAACCATGAGATTGAAAGAAAGCTATGAAAACAGCCAATTCAGCTACAAAAACAGCCATTCCAGGCAAACCAAGGCTACCCATAAAAATCACAACAAAAATACCGGTAGTTTTTGGTTGGTGCCTTGCTAATCCCCCGAGTTTAGGTATTTCTCTTGTTCCCACTTGATGAAGTAAAACCCCAGCAATCATAAACATTGCAGGACTTAGAATACCATGAGCAAACATCATGAAAACAGCTCCAGCTAAACCTAACTCAGTCATTGTTGCAACACCAAGTAATGCAACGCCCATATGGGAAACACTGGAATAAGCTACTAACTTCTTCAAATCAGTTTGTCCTAAACTCAAAACTGCGCCGTATAAGATAGATATAATGGCTAAAGCCACCATAACTGGAACAAAATAGACTGCACCTAGCGGTAATACGGGTAATGCAGCTCTTATTAATCCATAAAGCCCCATCTTAAGCATAACACCGGCCAATAAGATAGAACCAGCAGTTGGGGCTTGAACATGCGCATCTGGCAACCAAGTATGCCATGGGAATGAAGGTATCTTAACTGCGAAACCAATGAATAAAGCAGCAAAAACCCAAATTTGGAAATTTTCTGAAAAAGCCTCATTATTTATGGATAATTCTCTACTACTATTTGCAATATCAATCATAGAAAAAGAATTTGCCCCAGACTCAATGTATAAGGCCATGAAACCTACCAACATTATTACTGAAGCTGTAAAAGTGTATATGAAAAATTTAATAGAAGCATATCTCCGATCATCTCCACCCCATATTGCAATTAAGAAAAACATAGGTATAAGAACAATTTCCCAGAAGATATAAAATACAAAATAATCAAGTGTAACAAACACGCCATAAAGTGCAGTTTGCATAATTAAAAGCAAACTAAAGAAAAGTCCAGGTCTCTCTTTTTCTTCCCAAGCAAAAATAACTGTTAATGGTCCTATTATTCCAGTTAATAAAATAAGTGGAGAACTTAAGCCATCAACACCAAGTAACACTGAAATGCCAAGATTCGGTGCCCATTCATATTCCTCCATCAAACTATAACCTGATTTAGAACCGGTCTTCATAAAAACAATTAAAGATATAATTAATGTAAACAAAGTAGTGAACAAAGCAATCAATCTAGGGGCATTAGGTGTATTCCCGAAACTAATAGACCAAAGGGCCCCGATAATAGGAAATACTAAAAGATAAGATAGCCAAGGAAAATCACTAAACTCCATCGATATTTCAGGAAGTGGTAATGAACCTGAACCAACTATTATTGAGCCACGCATATTCATCGTAGCGTGAGGTTCACAAACATAATACAAAGTCCCATCCTGTGCTGTAAAATCAGCAGGAAGCGGCCAATTACCGCCAACTTGAGGATTACCTGAATAGAAACCAGATTCATAATTATTAGATTCAGAATCTGAGACTTGTGCAACATTATGAGATCCATTGCCCCACACAAATAAGACATTATCACCAACTTCAACTTCCAAAACATTTGGATCAAAAAAATAGGAAGTGAAATCATCTGATTGAGTAACTGTTACAGTATGGTTTTCAGCTTCAACATTACCTGAAAACAGAACCAACATAGCAAATAACATAAAAAACCCTAAAAACTTATTCAAATTGACCACCCCATAATTGGCATGACTATTCGAGTAATCAGAACTATAGCCCCCAGCCCACCTACGGTAAGAGAAGCATAATGTCCAGTAAAACCTGAATTTAACTTTCTAACTTCATTGCTAAAGAACTGTGTAATGCTTGCAGTTGCATTTACTAATCCATCAACTATATTCCTATCAAACCAATCACATGCTTGCGCAAAAGTATCCCAAGTCCTCATTCCAAACCAATCGAATAATTTAGCCATATACATTCTATTGGACAAGAAAATATGAAGAGGTCCAAAGACAATATTATCTGAAATAAAAGATGTCGAAAGTATAGATTTACCATCGCTTCCACGTTTGTAAAATAAATATCCTAGAGTAACACCACTAAGACCAACAATTACTGATAAATAAGTTAAAGAGGAGGAAAGAATATGATCAATAATTTCCCACTGTATTGGCCCTTCTGTACTTTCATGATGACCAAAATATATTCTTGAACCAAAACCTTCACCAATAAATAATAAAAATCCTGAGAAAACAGCCATAAAAGCTAAGAGCATAAGAGGTATTGTCATTACTAATGGAGCCTCATGAGCATGAATCTTGACTTCTTTCTTAGATAATTCCCAGTTACCAGTGCCTTCATGGTCTTTAGATGGTTTCATTTCACTAATTTTCCGAGTATCAGGACCACTAAAAGTCATCATCCAAAGCCTTGTCATGTAAAAGGCAGTCATAGCAGCAGTCAGTAAAGCAAGCCACCACAAGATTCCAAAAATACCTTCAACTTCACCATTACGATGAACTGCTTCTAATATTTCATCCTTAGACCAGAAACCTGAAAAGAAAGGAACGCCGGCAATAGACAGTACCCCAAGACCCATAGTCAAAGAAGTAATTGGCATAGATTTCCTCAAACCACCCATCTCTCTCATATCCTGAGTATGTACTGAATGTATAACTGCGCCAGCACCAAGGAAAAGTAAAGCCTTGAAAAAAGCATGATTCATTAAATGGAATAACCCCGCAGTATATCCTTGAACGTGATGAATCTCTAAACCAGCTTCAGCTGCATGCCAAAACGCCCATGCACCAGTTCCAAGTGCTAAAAACATATAACCTAACTGAGAAATTGTGGAATAAGCTAATACTCTCTTAATATCATTCATAACCATTGCCATGCTTGCAGCAATGAAAGCAGTTACACCACCAGTAACTGCAATATAAATTGCAGTATCGGGACTATGAACAATCAGTGGATAAGCTCTAGCAACTAAGAAAACACCTGCTTTTACCATAGTTGCAGCATGTATCAAGGCTGAAACTGTGGTTGGCCCCTCCATAGCATCTGGAAGCCAAACATGTAAGGGAAACTGAGCAGATTTACCTACAGCTCCACCGAACAAACAAAGTGTTGCCCACTTTACCTCAGTTGCATTAGCAGCTAATAATTCAGGATCACTAAATAATTCCGAATATCTAAGCGTACCAAAAGTATTGAAAAGAATAACTAAACCTAAAAGTAAGAATACATCTCCAACACGTGTTACCAGAAAAGCCTTTTTTGCAGCTGATGCTGCAGACGGTTTTTCATACCAGAATCCAATCAATAAATAAGAACAAACTCCAACCAATTCCCAGAAAATAAACAACAATAAAAATGAATTCGCAATAACCAAACCAAGCATTACACCAACAAATAAACATATCTCTCCAAAGTATCTAACTTGTCTATCTCCTTCTTCATGCATATAGCTTATAGAAAATAATACAACTAAATATGAAACAAAACCAACTACTAAGAGTAAAATTGCAGCCAAACTATCGATATATGTACCAAACTCAAATGAATATGTTTCACCTCCAAACCAAGTTCTAGTAGACTCAATAAATCCACCATGTAAAGAATCTTGGAAAAGAACCTCATAAACAACAGCCATAGAAAATACTGAAGAAAGTCCAACACCAATTAAAGCAAACAAACCTCCTCTTCTTGGATCATACATTCCAAATAAGATAATCAAGGCAAATGAAATTATAGGAAATACAGGTATCATCCAAGCTACACTTACAAAATCTGCAGATAATTGGTTTGTGAAAACATAAAGTAATAATAAAGCAAAAAGAATACTTCCTAAAACTACTGCAATAATATCAGAATCTGACTTACTATCCTTACTACTAATATTACCACCTCAACCTATTGAGTAAATCTAACTCAATCGTGTCTCTTTGCTTAAACAAACTCAATAATATAGCTAAACCAATAGCCACCTCAGCTGCTGCAATTGTCGTTACAAAAAGAACAACTATCTGACCAGATAAAACATTGTAAAAAGTTGAAAAGGCTACAAAATTTATGTTTGCGGCAGTTAACATTATTTCTACAGACATTAAAACAACAATCGCATTCTTATTACGAATAACACCATAAGCTCCAATTAATAGCAATATTGAAGAAAAAACTACAAAATTAATAGGATCAATCATCTTTCTCCTCCCTAGCTAAGAAAACACCAGCTTGTAATGCAATAACCATTAGAACACCTAGTAAAATAAATGGGACTTCCCAATCATTAAATAACTCAAAAGCCAAAAATTTAGTAGTGTCTATATTTACAGATCTAACTTCAGAATATTCTGAAGTAAATCCTTCTGAATCAACTGCATAAACCGTCCACGAATAAGTTTCTCCTCTAATGAACTCAGAATAAGTATATTTTGTATCCTCTAAATTTTCTACTTGAAGAACTAAAGAGAATGAATCTAGAGAAACTGCGTCATATTTATCGGTACTTATTTGCTCATTTAAATTTATTATCAAAGTATATGTTACTGTTACTATGGGCCAATTTACTAAAAGTTTAGAAGCCGTATCAGTAGTGTGTACCTCTGTAAACAATAAAGGCATTTCCTCTATTCCATCTCCTAATGAGCTTCCAGACATTCCAATATAATAAACATTAGAAGTGTAGTTACCTGAAGGCAATCTTGGTGTTTGAGATTCATTAGCAGTAATGTTCACTTCATACATCAATTCTCCATCACTGTTCAATACAATGTGCCTATAACCTACTGAAACCGGAACCCATTCAAATTCAACAGAATCGCTGTAATGATAATAGCCATTCTCAGGGAAAATTGGAGAGGGAGCGCATCCATAGTTACAACTGTTTGAATTTTCAGATTCAATTGCTAAATTATTCCAAGGAGCTAAGGCAAGAGAAACTACCACGTAGAATGAAAACGTAATTACTAAAGCATCTCTAACCCATATTATACTTCTACTAGACATCTTCACCTCCTTTTAATGTTCTCTTAGTTAACATAATTCCAAAAATAATCACTACCGATATAGCACCAACATAAACGAGTACTTGTATAACTGCTAAAAATTCAGCATCAGCAATAATAAACAAACATGCAGTCAAAAGAAAAACTGTAGCCAACCATACAACCGAGTGAACGATATCATTACCATTAACAACTGCCCAAGCCGAAGCAAGAATTAATGACGCTAAAAACCAAAAAATCAACAAAACTAAATCCAAAAATTAAGCCTCCTGCGAAGTTTCGTCTGGAATTAACCCACTGGAACTTGAGTTGCTTATTGGTTCCATGTGCAGACAATCAGCAGGACAGACCTTGACACAAGTTGAACACCCGATACAAATAGTGTAATCGAAATATGGATTCTCGACATTACGAGTCTTTCCACTTTTCATTGTTTTATTCAGAGGCCCTAAATCCATGATGATACAATTTGTTGGACAATTATCGACACACTTACTGCATCCAATACAAGGGTCTGCATCAAGAACTGGAGATTCCATCATGTAATTTGTGAGAGGTAATTGAGGTAAGTCCTCTAATTCTACTTTCATAGATCTTGCAGGATAAATTAAACCTTCACGGTTAGTATCTGCTAACTCATAGAAATCAGTCATAGTCATGGCTCCAGTAGGGCAATAATCTTCACAGAAACCACAAAACATACAATGTCCAAAATTTATAGCAGGTCTTTCAGCTTTACTCTTTCTCTTTGCTAAATGAGAACCATACCAAGCTCTATCTTTTTCTTGTTCTGATAAATCTTCAGGTTTCATCTTAAGACACTTATTAGGACATACTTCACCACAAATACCACAACCAATACATAAATCCCAAATTACTGCATTCATACCTCTATAGGTTGGAGGCGGATCTCTTCTTTCAAGAGGATACATCACCGTTGTAGGTTTACCAAACGTTGATTTGAAAAACTGTTTTAGCGTAACCTTCATTGGATTCACAAAAATATCCATTAAACCGGGTTCTCTTTCGTTACTCATATTAGAATACCTCCGGTAATGTAATTATATTTGAAAAATAAGGATATATCTCTACCATCAATATTACAATCAAAATATTAATTAATGATAAAGGTAATAACTTTTTCCAACCAAGCTCAAGAATTTGATCTGTGCGTATTCTTGGAACTGACCATCGAATAAATATCCAAAATATTATAATCAAATATACTTTTATCAAAAACCAAATCTCAGGTGGAACTGGCCAAGGACCGGCCCAACCCCCTAAAAACAAGATTGTAGCTACTGCAGCACCCGCAAAACCACGTATATATTCAGCTGCAAGGAATAACATATATCTAATTCCGCTATATTCCGTAGTCCAGCCTTCTACTAATTCAGCTTCAGCTTCAGGTAAATCAAATGGAACTCTCTCTACTTCAGCAAGAATACAAATCATAAAAACAATAAAGCCTATAAATTGAGGAATAATATTCCACATAGGTAGACCAAACAACCAAGTGCCTTCCTGCTGTTGTTCTACAATAGTGACAGGATCAAAAGAACCAGCTAGAAGAAAGACTCCAGCCATACTCAATAAAAGCGGAATCTCATAAGCCATTAATTGAGCTGCCGACCTCATTCCTCCAATCATTGAATATTTATTATTAGATGCCCAACCGGAGGTTAATACTCCAATAGGCGCTATAGAAAAAGCAGCCATAATTACCATTAAGCCTGCAGGAGCTGAAGAAGCTGCAAATCTATCAGATAACGGAAATAACACTAATAAAAACACTGAAGATGAAATAAATATTATAGGACCCATTGTAAACAAAAAACGATCGGCTTTAGTAGGTACAATTAATTCCTTTGTGATTGCTTTAATCCCATCAACCAGATTTTGTATAATTCCAATTCCACTATAATTATCCTTAAATTTCCAAGTAGGAGCTTCTCCCGCTAAATCTTCTTTTAATTCTCTTAATGATCTTAAAGATAACATTGGCCCTCTACGATCTTGTATACGGGCTGCAATTTTTCTTTCCAAATGAATAACTAAAATTAGATTAGTCATACCAACCATAAAAGCTATATTCACAGCATATGTCCAAGCTAAAGTATCTAGCCCACCATCCGTCCCTAACCAATCTGCGACAGAACCCGCAGGGTTACTAAATGGCGGAAATAAACCTGCTTGAAAATTAAAAATAGGTATTAGAAGATATTCGGCAGTCCATTCCGCCATTGACCGACACGCAGTAAATAAACTCACTTATCAGTCTCCCCTATACAAATATCAATACTACCCATTATTGCCGGAATATCTGCTAATTTGTAGCCTTTAAGATAATGTGGACAAGCTGACATTGTAGTGAACATAGGGCTCTTGATTTTCCACCTATAAGGCCTATCTGAACCATCTCCAACTACATACATCATTGCTTCACCTCTTGAATCTTCAGTTCTACGGAAAGCCTCACCATGAGCTCTAACTGGAATCCGAGAAGCCAATGTAGCGCCTGCTGGCATTTTCTTAAAACAATCACGAATAATACGAACTGATTCCTTCATTTCATCTATTCGAACCATATAACGGCTGAAACAATCACTATAACCAGGACCTGCCTCTCTAGTCGAAATATCCCAATCAATTTCCTCATATATTTCATAAGTATCATGCTTTCTCAAATCAAACTTAGTGCCGCAACCTCTCAAGTTGGGCCCAGTAATTCCAAAATTCTTTGCTTGTTCAGCTGTAAATTTACCAACGTCATCTGTACGCATTCTGAATATTTTTGAATTTTCAAAGAGATCCGAATACTCATCAAGTCTTTGCTCAAATAACTTAAGTATTCTTTCGGTTTTTTCTTCAAAACCATTAGGTAAGTCTCTCTTAACTCCACCTATTCTAATAAAATTATAAAGTAAACGACTGCCACTTGGTAGTTCTAATAAATTAAGGAAAAGCTCTCTGTCTCTCCAGAAATAAAGTGCACCCGTAATATGCCCCAAATCGGGCATGTAAGCTCCAGCCCACATTAGATGTGACGCTAGTCTCTGCAATTCTAACATTATTGTGCGAATATATTGTGCACGGACTGGAACTTCAACTTCCATTAATTCTTCAACTGTATGAGTGTAACAATGTGTCCAAGTAGTTGAACTTGCATAACATAGTCTATCAGTTAATGTGGTATTCATAAAGTATTTTCTTCGTTCCCCCATCTTCTCAACTGAGCGATGAAGATAACCTAATTCTGGATCGGCATCAACGATTGTTTCACCATCCACTTTTACTTTAAGCGTCCAAAGACCATGAGTCATAGGATGTTGAGGACCCATACTAATCCACATTTCAGCCATTACCACTCCTCCTCGTGTATTTCATACACATAATCTTTTCTGAGTGGATGGCCTGCAAACCCTTCTGGTAAAAGAACCCTACGCAAATCAGGATGCCCAATAAAGTAAATTCCCATTAAATCAAAGGCCTCTCGCTCATGCCAATCAGCTCCAAACCATATATTTGCAATTGAATCTACACTAGGTGCCTCTCTCTTGAGATATATGTGAGCTTCTAACATGACTGCACAATTACTATCATCAACAACAATTGATTGGTTCATGCAAGAAAAATGATAGACTAATTCAAAGTCTGGTTGATTATCTATAGCACTAATCAATGAACAATGTTCAAATTCGGATTTTATACTAACAAAAAAATCTAGAGACTCCTCTTTGGTCAAATCTAATTTAACGGTATTCTTTCTTATCTTAGAGATATTAGAAACACCTTTAGAAGATGACAGTTGTTGCATAAATTCATCAATGTTCATATTAACGCCTCAGGAACATACCTGGCTCTTTGGCCCTAATCTTCTTCTGTAAAGTTAAAAATCCATGCATCAAAGCCTCTGGGCGGACTGGACAACCTGGAATGTAAACATCAACTGGCATAAATGTATCGGCTCCAGCAACAACTGAATAAGAATCCCAATAAGGACCACCTGAAATTGCACATTCACCCATTGCAATAACCCATTTTGGTTCTGGCATTTGTTCATACAACGTCTTTAGTTTTGGCCTGAGTTTTTCACAAACAGGACCATTTACTATCAAAACATCACACTGACGCGGTGATGAACGATAAACCAAACCAAGCCTGTCAATATCATGATCCGGAGCTGAAGCTTGTCCCATTTCAATTGCACAACACATAATTCCAAAATGTAAAGGATGAGGAGATAATCGTTGGGCAAAATTAAAAATTGGCCTAGTAATCCTATCTACAACCTCTCGCATGCCTGTAAATTCAGCTACATTATATACTGAATTATCAATCCATTCCAAAAGCTGATCTGATCTCAAAGCCAACCAATCACCGGCAGGAGGATCTTCCATTATCTTATCAGAATCAGTTGTTTTAGAACCAACACCTCTTCTAAGATTTGGATTACCTCTTACTTTTTTTGAGCTCATATCCAGATGACATCCTCCTTCTTGAAAGCATACCACAACCCCAATAGAGTTAAAAGTAAAAATAACATCATTACTATCTTTGCAGCAATTGCCAACTGAAGATATACTTGTACCCAAAGAATCAAAAATACCACCACTAAATCAAATACTAAAAATAAAATTGCAAACATGTAATATTGAAAGTGAAATTGAATGTGAGCTTCCCCCATAGGAACTTCTCCACACTCATAAGTAGAATTTTTGAGAGCATTATCATTATGTGGACGGAAGAACCTTCCGATAAAAAATGTCATTATAGGAAATGATAGCGCAATAAGCGCAAAAATCCCTATAGGGATGTACTCGTGTCCCAGCACGAATACCCTTTTGTCTAACCCTATTAAAAGAGTTCGGATAATGTCCAAAATATATCTAAAAAAAATATGCCAAACCATAACTACACCTATCTTTCTGCTAAAGTCCTGAAAAAGGTGAATAATGAGCTTAGATTACAAAAGAGTGACAACAAATGTTCTTCAAGAAATGAAGAATAATAATGAAAAAATAACTATGCTTACCTCATATGATTATACACTCGCAAAAATAGTAGATAATGCAGGCATAGATGTTATCTTAGTTGGAGACTCGGCTTCAAACGTTATGGCAGGGCATGAGACAACACTTCCTATTACATTAGATAACATGATTTATCATGCGTCTTCAGTAGTAAGAGCTGCAAAGAGATCATTGGTTATTGTAGATTTACCCTTTGGATCTTATCAAGGAGATTCTAGAGTCGCTCTCGAGTCTTCTATAAGAATTATGAAAGAATCTGGAGCTCATGCAGTAAAGTTAGAAGGAGGTAGTGAAATAATAGAATCAGTTCAAAGGATACTTACAGCTGGAATTCCTGTGATGGGACATCTTGGATTAACTCCGCAATCAATATATAAATTTGGAACATACACTGTAAGAGCTAAAGAGAATGCAGAAGCAAAGAAATTATTAGAAGATTCCCTAATTCTAGAAGAAGCAGGATGTTTTTCAATCGTACTAGAAAAAATCCCCGCAAAACTTGCTAAAAAAGTAACGAATAAACTAAATATTCCCGTTATCGGTATAGGTGCCGGCGTTGATGTTGATGGACAAGTATTAGTTTTACACGACATGTTAGGAATGACTCACGAGTTTAATCCTCGCTTTTTGCGAAGATATCTCAACTTATTTGAAGAAATAAATACAGCAATACAAAATTATGCAAAGGATGTTAAAGATAAAAAATTCCCTAATAAAGATGAAAAATACTAGATACTCAAAAATGAGTATATACCCATTATATTTTAATAGGCTCCTAATAGAAATTTTGTGAGGCCAAAAGTTATCTTAAATTGTGCAGCATCTGCAGATGGCAAAATATCTTTACCAAATAGAAAACAATTAGCCATATCCAACAATGAGGACTTCGAAAGAGTTCATGAACTAAGATCTGAATGTGATGCCATTATTGTAGGAATAGGCACTATACTTGAAGACAACCCATCTCTAACAGTTAGAAATAATACTAAAGCAAAACCTATTCGAATAATTTTAGACACTCATTGTAGGATCCCTACTGATTCAAAGGTTTTAAGAGGAGAAAATAAAACCATTGTGGCAGTCGGTAAGAATCATAAAGAAAAAAATTTAGGAGAAACCGAAATATTAGAATGTGGAAATAAAAAAATAGATCTAACACAATTATTAAGCATTCTGGGTGAAAGAGGAGTTAAGAAAATACTTGTGGAAGGGGGAGAAACGGTTATGTGGTCTTTTCTCAAAGAAAAACTTTTCGATGAGTACAATGTATTCTTTTCAAGTATTATCATTGGTGGAGTGAAAACACCAACTATTGCTGGTGGAAATGGATTCCAAAATGAAAAATCAATATTAAATCTTAAACTAAGAAGCGTTAAACAAATAGGAAATGGAATTTTAGCTAAATATAATAAAAAGAAAAATTAAAATACACAAGTTCTTGGACAAACTATGAAGGTCGGAGTAATGGCATCAGGAAGAGGGAGTAATTTCCAAGCCATCTTAAAAGAAAAACAAAATGGAAACTTACCTGACGTTGAAATAACTCATCTGATTGTTAACAAGAAGGAATCTCAAGCGATTGAAATAGCTAAAGAATATAATATTCCTTATAATGTAGTTGAATCTAGCGGGAGGACGAGAACTGTTTTTGAAAAATTTGTACTAGATATATTTAAGGAAAAAAATATTGAAATTATTGTGCTTGCTGGATTCATGAGAATATTAACCGCTAATTTCATAAATATTTATAAACATAAAATAATTAACATCCACCCTTCCTTATTGCCTGCATTTCCGGGCCCACATGCACATAGAGATGCTATTAAGTTTAGAGCTGAAAAAAGTGGTTGTACAGTACATTTTGTTGATGAAGGTGTAGATTCTGGACCTATTATTATGCAGGCCTCAGTATATCTTGAAGAAGGAGAGACTGAAAACTCCTTATCTGCGAAAATATTGATTAAAGAACATCAGATATTTCCAAAAGTTCTTCAGTTATTATGCTCAAGTAATATAGAGATAAGCGGCCAAAACATTAAAATCAGTTCTGACTAATATTTTATATACACAACAGTCTGGCCGCCAACCTGCGTTTGGAATATTTAGCAATGTCTCTGAAACAAATCACCCGAAAAAGCAATTCCGTGCTAGTCAAAACCATAGATGATTTAAAGAAAGCATCACGTGAAAATGATGCACCGTTATGGAGAAGTATAGCTTTAAAATTGGAAGGATCATCAAGAAACTGGCATAATGTAAATGTTAGTAAATTAGAATATAATGTAGATAAAAATGGAAAAGCTATTGTTCCTGGAAAACTAATGGGAACTGGCATTCTCACTAAAAAAATTACTGTTGCGGCTTATAGTTTCACACATTCAGCTAAAGAAAAAGTTGAAGCCGCAGGTGGAAAATGTTTTACATACAACGAAATGATTAAAAAAAGCCCAAAAGGCACTGACGTGAAGGTGATTGGTTAATGATAGTAATAGATGCAAGTGGATCAATTATGGGTAGATTAGCTAGTTCTGTAGCGAAAAGTTTATTGAATGGTGAAGAAGTACACGTAATCAATGCTGAAGAGGCTGTAATTTCAGGAACCAAAGAAATGGTATGTGGAGAATATATTGAAAAACGAAATTTAAATCACCCTCGAAAAGGACCCTTCTATCCTCGAATGCCGCATTTGATGTTAAAGAGGGCTGTAAGAGGGATGATACCTTATCAGAAACCAAGAGGGCGTGAGGCATTTAAACGATTAAAAGTAGATGTAGGGACCCCTATATCCTTGAAAGAGGAAAAGGCTCAAACCATAGATAATGCAAAAATGAATGATTCATCAAAATATGTTAAACTCGGAGACGTTTCTAAAATTTTAGGAGCTAAATTCTAATGGTCAAAGTAATACACACTAGTGGAAAAAGAAAAACGGCCATCGCTAGAGCCACATTGAGAACAGGTAAAGGTAGAGTTAGAATTAATAATAAACCGGTTGAATTCTATCAACCTGAATTAGCAAGATTGAAGATTCAAGAACCTTTAGAACTTGCGGGTAAACAGAGAAATAAAGTTGATATTAATATAAGTGTCCAAGGAGGTGGAGTAATGGGTCAAGCCGAAGCTTCACGTACCGCTATTGCGAGAGGTATAGTTGAATGGTTTGGCGATGAAAAGTTACAAAAACTATTCCAAAGCTATGATCGTGCCTTATTGGTCAATGACACAAGACGCAAGGAGCCGAAACACCCAATGGGCCGTGGTGCTCGTAAGAAGAGGCAGAAATCGTATAGGTGAAGTAAAATGTTAATACCAGTAAGATGTTTCACTTGTAACAAAGTAATCGGCGGACACTATGAGAAATTCGTAGAAAGAAAAGCCAACGGCGAAAATCCAGGTGAAGTAATGGATGATTTAGGTGTAAACCGCTACTGCTGTAGAAAGATTTTCGTATCACACGTAGACTTGATTGACGAATTACTACCTTACGATTAAAGTAGTAATTTAACCACACTAGGTATATTTCCTTGACTGTTAAAAATTGGCGCAGAATAGCCGTATCTTAAGTGCTATGGACTCCCGTTCAAATCGAGGCAGAACCACTATTTCCCAATATCATAGAACCTATAATTCCTGAATCATTACCAAGTTTTGGCTCGACTATTAAGTCATCAATATTGATAATCGGAGTATAATCGTTCCATAAATTTAGCACATGCTTTTTAATTTTAGAATATAAGTGCTTTTGCCGCATAACGCCACCACCAATGATTATCTTCTCTGGTGAATGATTTGCAATTATTGAAATAACTCCTAAAGCAATTAATTTAGCTTCTTCATCCCAACCCATGTGCGATTCAACCATATCTGAAGGAGCCATTCCATATCTTAACTCTAATGCAGGACCACTGGCCAAACCATCCCAACAATTATCATGAACTCTACAAACACTATCAAATGACTCCGGATTTGGCATTGGAATATGTCCCATCTCTAGATGGAAAATTCCATGATGAATTTTACCATTGACTAGTAAACCTCCACCTATTCCAGTTCCAATAGTCAAATATACTAAATTATTACTATATTTACCTGCACCATACTGAAATTCACCTAAACCAGCAACATTAACATCAGTATCAATAGCAATATCAAACTTTAACTTATCTTTAAACATTTGACATATATTTATTCCCTTCCACCCTTTCTTACTTTCGGAATAAATCATTCCATAATCTACGGATTTTCTATCTAATATTATAGGACCAAAAGAACCAACACCCAAACTATCTAGCTGGTATGAACTAAAGAAATTATGAATCTTCTCAAAAGTACTTACGGGATCACTAGTTGGAACCGTACAACGATCTAATATTTCTAAAGGTGAGTTACCAACTGCAAGAACGCATTTAGTACCTCCAAGTTCAGCACCACCAATCATAGCTTTACTCTTTGCTTCTTAGGTCCACCTTTTTTATATCTACTAAAATGTTTTTTAGCCTTCTTATCACCCTTTGTTACTCTTTTTTTTCCAACAGGAACCGAATCTTCAGCCATAATTGCCTAGTAATGGAAATATATAAATGGTGCGGGGGGAGGGATTTGAACCCTCGTACCACTAAGGACTGGGACCTAAACCCAGCGCAATTGGCCTGGCTATGCGACCCCCGCTACAATTACCTCTGAACCACACATTTAATAATAGAATTGGTCATGTTCAAAAATGTTCAAAGATATAAAAACGAAAGTAGAGGAAAAAGCTACTGAAGTAAAAGAAGCAAGCTCAAATATGGGAAATACTGTTTTGGACAAAGCTAAAGCTGCAAAAGATAGCGCTACTGATTTAGCTACTGGAGCTGTAAAAGCCGCCTCAGATGCAGCTTCATCTGCTGGAAAAATAGCTAAAGGAGCTGTAGATTCAATAGTAATCTCAATAGCTACTAAAATTATAGTTAGTTCAATGAAAAATGCGGGTAAAAAAGGAACCTCATACATTAGTAATGACACAAAATATCAAGGTTTTGTTGATCGGACTTGGGAATTACTGCCTTTGCCCGTGAGACTAATTGGTAAAGATACTTTAGGTTTCAATTCAACTATGTTTCTTTTGAGAAATAGTGTTTTTGGAAAAGATGAAGAAGAACCTAAGGTTGATCAAAAAGATGAAGGACTTATCAAAAAGACGATAATGTCCATGTTCAAGTAAAAATTATTATGAGTGTCGTAAAATGTATTAATCTATCAAAAAAATATGAGGATATTTTAGCCTTGAATGAGGTGAATTTAACAATTGAAAAAGGAGAATTCTTTGGCTTACTGGGACCAAACGGGGCTGGGAAGACTACTCTTCTAAAAATATTAACTGGTCAATTAAGAACTACAAAAGGTGAAGCCGAGATATTGGGAATGAATATTGAGAATAATATAATGGAAGTTAAAAGAAAAATTGCGATTATACCTGAACAAGAGTCTCCCCCTAGTTTTCTTACACCAAGAGAAGTCTTAGAAATGGTCTCATCGATAAGGAAAATTGATGAACCAAAAATAGAATATTGGATAGATTTCTTTGATCTTCAACCCATGGAGGGGAGAGTATGCCGTAATTTATCAAGAGGGCAAAAACAAAAAGTTATGTTGGCTGCTGCCTTCATCTCTGAAACTGAATTAATGTTTTTAGATGAGCCCTTTATTAATTTAGATCCAATTGTACAAACAAAGGTTAGAGAATGGTTGGTAGAATATGTAAAGGAAGGTGGAACTGTATTTCTAAATACTCATCTATTAGAAAATGCCCAGCGATTATGTGATAGAGCAGCAATCATACACGAAGGAAAAATACAATCTGTAATTGAGCTAAATGATTTGGATAAACAAAATATAAATCTAGAACAATTATTCCATGAAATAATACTATGAATAAAATGATCTTGTGGAGGATGCTCCAAGAAGAAATTAGATTAAACACTAGCTTTGCAAGTGGAAGAGGATTCTATTCTTTCCCTATTTTAGTCGCAATTAGTGGCTTTCTAGCCCTTATATTTACTGAACAAATGATGGCAGATATGGGCTATTTTCAATACTTAGAAATACTACATATCGGACTAATGTTTTATGGTATATTCGCAGGTTCCTTAGCATTTTTCGGGAATGATTTTTTAGAGAGGATTTTTGGATATTTAGGATTAATAATTGGTCTACCAAATACACAACCAATAACACAGCGTAAGATTACATTCTTATATTTCATCAAAGAATTCATCTTTTATTCTTTCTTTACTTTAGTTCCAGCTTTTATTGGTGGAATCATTGGAGCATATTACGCAGATATAAATTTACTAAATCTTACCAAATTTAGTTTATCATTAAGTATCACTTTTTTAAGTGGACTATCTTTTGCTTATCTTATCTCTAGCCTATACCGAATATCGTGGAAAACTAGTATTATAGGTGCTGGTACTACTACCATAATATATATTATTATATTCAATAACCTATCAGTCACAGCTTCTCTTGAATGGTACTTAAGCAATAATCTTAACTTTATAGCAATCGCTATTTTAATTCCAATAATTCTAGCCATAGTAGCTACCCTACTAATTACAGATTATCATGAACAAGCTCCAGTTCAAATGATAGGGTATCAAAACAGATTTTATGAATATATTCAAAAATTTGCTTGGGCTCGGAATATCTCAAATCCAGCTATAATATCAAAAGAAAGAATCGATTTACAGAGGAGTAAAACAGGAATAAAAATGTTCTTCTCTTTTGCATTTCCCTTGGGTATTCTCACATTTATGAATTGGTTTATAGACAAAGGATTACCAGTTCAGGTTGATTTCAATACTATTTTCTATGGAGTTATGGTTGGGTTTTTTGGAACTATGATTTATTCTTGGCTAAATACCATTGACAACCCACACTTCTATTCTACTTTACCTATTTCTGTCGCGGATGTAGTGAGAGCTAGACTTGTATTATTCTTTACCATAACGTGGTGGATTCCATTATTATTTTTAACTCTTATTTCATACATGAGCTCTGAAATAAATCTTTTGCCTATAGGTATTATTGTGATGATTACAGTAGGCATGTATATCGTAAATTATACTGCTTGGTCTACAGGGCTAAGAACTAATTCAGCATTATTTGATTCAATAGTTTTCTTGAAATTCTTCATAGTCTCAGTTCCTCCAATGATTGCAATGACAATTCTGAGTTTAGCAATAAAATATAGTATATCTATAGTACTTATATCTCTTTCATCCATATGTGCAATTCTAGCATTACTTAGTATATTCTTCTATAATCGTATTGAAGCTAAATGGATAAATGAGAGTTTTGATTAAAAATATATAGAACTAGCCTATGGAAATATGAATGGCCGAAAAAATTGATAATAAATCTAAACCAAATAAGCCAAAGAAAAAAAATCAAAGAAACCGATTTAGGGTGAATACCAAAACTGAAGGTAAACGTGGGACTGTATTCATTGGTTCTGAAGATCCTTTTCTGTATTTTCCAGATATGATGTCCTATTTTGATAGACCTGAAATTGAAGAAATAAAGTTAAAAGCCAGAGGAAAATCAATATCTAATGCAGTTAATGTAGCTGAACAATTTCGAAATAGATTTAAAAACGAAATAGAATCTGAAGTAAAAGAGGTAAGCATTGGAACTGAAGATGTTCCAAAAAAAGATAAAAAAGGTACTTTTCGAATGTCTTTCATAGAGATAACACTTGTACCAAGCAAAAAAGACGACGACAATTAATCTTCAGACTTAGATATATCAACCATATTACGCCTCTCACCCGAAGGGATAACTTGTATTGGTCCTTCAAAATTTTGATTATATGAATCCTCATTAAGCTTTGAAAGTGCTATAGCCAATGCTGAAACCTCAGAATGCGGTTGGCTACCTATTGCTATATTAAAATCTGAATATTCAAATACCCATGGTGGAACTTTTTCAGCACCAACTACTACTAAAATTGGTTCTTTAACATTTTTAATTTCAACTAACTTATCATCTATCGGGAGGCCGAACATTGTTAAATGCATTATTTTGCCGTCCCATTCCTTTATGGTTTTTTTAGGATTCGTTGTTGTTTCCACAGTGAAATCCCCTCCAAACTTACTAACGACATTATTGATTGTTTCAATTACTCGACTGTCTGATCGGTGTAAATACATCTTTTTGGCACCAAAAGCTCTAGACGTTAACGCAACATGTGTTGTAACTCTTTTATCTCTTTCAGGACGATGCCCCATCCTTAATACATTATAAAAATCCATAGAAGCTTACTCTTCAACAGCCATTACTTTTTCGTTAACCCTTTCACGAATACTATCATGAACCAAAAGACCCACAAAAGCCAATATTATTCCTGATAGAATATATTGAACATTATAAGATTCAAAATTATCTTGTACAAACAAGTCATTAACAATCTCAATAATACCGGCTACAATTAAACCCATACTAGCCACTGTGAAAATAAAGCGGATAATATTTATATTAAAAACACTATCTCTAAGATAAGTATCTATTGTTCTGGCTACTTCAATAACGACCAAAGAAGCCAAGAGAAATAAAAGAATGCCATCAAGAGACAAAAATGCTAGAACCATTGCCAATACTCCTTGATTTGATACTTCTTGCATTTGATCCAAACCTCTAGTTATTCCAACAATCATTAGCAAAGATGCAATTAACCAAGCATATGAGAAAAAAGAAACCCTTTCACTCGTGACCGTTAATAACTCAGTATAAAAATTACGTATGGCTTCCTCCCAGCCTGCTACTTTAATTAACAGATATCCGCCCAAAACAACCCATATTGCTCCAGAGGCTATGCCTGAAAGACCAACCAAAGTCAATAGACCATAGACAAAAGCAACTAATGCAATTGGAAAGATAAATTGCCTTTGAATTTTAGGATCTTCCATTTTATGAACTATTGTGTAAAAGGTATCTTCTATAGGTCTAGATTGTTGTACAACAACCATTCTAGTTGAATCTATACGTAAACGTGAACGGATAATTGGTTCCAATTCTCTATCTTCAGCCCCATCGCTTACTAAAATAGCTCTAGTAGATTTTGTTTTAGCTATAACCTGATCTAAAATATTTGCTATTTTCATATCGGATTTAGTTCCTACTCTTACGTCACCACATATGGTAACAATCTCTACAGTTTCACCATCCTCTAATAGCTGATCATATGTTTTAATCGCAGCTAGCATTGTATTGGTATCACTTTCTTCAGGATCGGCAAGACCTAATTCTAAAGCTGCTTTAACATTAGGTTCACGACCCAAAACCGGACTTCTAATTCCAGTCTTACGACCCAAATCATTGTCCCTATCTATCGCAATTACCAACAAACCCATGTAACATATGCTGTTATCTAGTATTTAATGTTACTTTTCACAAGATTCTTTAAATATTAGCTTTTATCAGCAAAATACACTCAAGGTGATATATGACTGAGTTCAAAACCGTAATAGCAGACCCAAAAAATAAAATAACGCACCAAAAAATTCTACCTGAAGAGAAATCTAATGCTCTTGTTGGGAAATTTGTTGGTGAAGAAATTGATGGTATTTTCTTAGATTTACCCGGATATCGATTGAAAATAACTGGAGGATCCGATAAGTCCGGCGTTCCTATGCGTGGGGATATTGAAGGAAGCCAAAGAAGACGTCTACTAATGAAAGATTCAGTAGGGTTTAATCCAATCCGTAGCGGACAAAGAAAAAGAAAACTAGTTCGAGGTCGAACCCTAAGTAGTGATATCTCTCAAGTAAATTTGAAAGTTGTTGAATATGGACCGAAAACTATAGAGGAGTTATTGAAACCAGAGGTGGCTTAACTTGACAGCATCCCCTCAACCCGAAATAAATATCGGAATGGTGGGGCATGTAGATCATGGAAAGACTACACTTACTCAAGCATTAACTGGTAAATGGACTGATCAGCACAGTGAAGAGATGAAGAGAGGCATATCCATTAAGTTGGGATATGCAGACGCAGATTTCTATAAAATCAAAATGAAAGGTGGAAAAGAACACTATACCTCTCAACCAGATAAAGACGAATTTAAAGGAGGAAAAAAAGAACACCTTCGTACCGTCAGCTTTGTTGATGCACCTGGCCACGAAACATTCATGGCAGTTATGCTTAGTGGAGCTGCAATAATGGATTCTGCAATTTTAGTTATTGCTGCAAATGAGAAATGCCCTCAACCACAGACTAGAGAACATCTTTCGGCACTTGAAAATATGGGTTTTGATAAAATTATAATAGTTCAAAATAAAATTGATGTTTGTTCAAAAGACAGAGCTTTCGAATCCTATAATGAAATAAAAGAATTCATTAAAGAATCGCCACTAAAAAATTCAATAATAATACCTGTTTCGGCCCACCATAATCGAAATATTGATTTATTAATAGAAGCTATAGAAGAATCATTTCCAACACCTCCGAAAGATTTAAAAAGTAATTTTCAAATGAATATTGCTCGTTCTTTTGATATTAATCGTCCAGGAACAACCCCTAAGAAAATCAAAGGAGGCGTATTAGGTGGAACAATTAGTTTAGGTAAAATCAAAGTAGGCGATGAAATTGAAATTCGACCAGGTAGAACCACTAAAAAAGGATTAGAACCAATCACCACTAAAGTTAGTAGCTTGCATAGTGGAGTAGCTAGAGACTCTTTGGGACCTGGTGGATTAGTAGCAATCGGAACCACTCTTGATCCTTCCACAACAAAATCAGATTCATTACTTGGAAATGTCATTGGAAAACCAGGTACTTTACCACCTGTTTGGAACCAAATTAGTGTAGAAACAACACTTCTTGATAGAGTTGTTGGAACTAAGAATATCCAGAATGTTGATGAATTGAAAACAAGAGAACCATTGGTTCTAACTGTTGGTACCAGAACTACAGTAGGAGTCCCAATTACAGTTAGAAATAATGTCGTCGATATCAATTTAACAATACCAGTTTGTGCACCAGTTGGTCAACGAATTGCACTTAGTAGAAGAGTAGATGGTAAATGGCACTTAATAGGATATGGAATAATCAAGGAATGAAAACCATTCTTGTAGACACTAATATTATTCTGTGGACATTTAGTGGAGGACCTGATTTTAGAGAAGTGATTGCCGATATTGCACCACACTATGAGTTAATGATACCTACGTGTATTATGTTAGAGTTAAAAAAATTAAATACCAAAGAATCATTAGCTGCACTCGAAATATGTAAGAATATTGACCAAAAAAATATTGGAGAGGGATATGCAGATGACATGTTAATAGCGGCAGCAAAAGAAGGCCACCTTATCGCTACAAATGATAAAGACATATTGAAACAATTAAAAATATTAAAACTAAATGCTCTAAAAATAAGAGAAAAAAATAAAATGATGTTTACTGAGGGTGAGATATCATGAAACAAAATAAAATACCACCCATGCCAAGTATTAAACTTACAAAAGAACAAAAAGAACGGAAAAAAAACCTTTTGAGTAAACAAGTTAAACAGATTAATATCAATGAACATACTGATTTTACTACCTTAATAGATGCATTTGGTAATTCTAGTTTTGAAGCACGCAATTTAGGAAGGGCTGCTGAATTATATTATAGACAGATACAAACTGACACGGCAATCATCTGGTCTCTCTCAGGTAGCTTATTTAGTGCAGGGCTAAGGCAAATAACTATAGATGCAATAAGAAATAATTTGGTAGATGCTTTAGTTTGTACTGGAGCTCTATTCGAACAAGATATGCTTGAAGCTTTAGGTCACAAACATTATATTTGTAGCACAAAGCTAAATGATGGAGAACTACAAGAATTATACATAGATAGAGTATATGATCACTTATTAGATGAAATCGCATTGAGACAGGTAGATCTGACATTTAAAAAAATAGCTGAAAGTATTGAACCTAAATTATACTCAAGTCGTGAATTCATGTACCTATCTGGAAAATGGCTGAGTAAGGCCTCAAATATTCAAGACAGTGTAATGTTAGCAGCTTTCGAAAAAAATATACCTATTTTTATTCCTGCTATAAATGATTGTTCAATTGGAATCGGTTTAGCAATGCAGAATAATGAAACCCCAACTATGAGTATTGATTCAATTAAAGATTTGAAAGAGATAGCTTTCTTAAAAAGTAAATGTGGAGACTCCGGAATTGTTGTTGTGGGCGGTGGTGTTCCAAAGAATTACTCTCAAGATGCAGTTGTAATGGCTGAAATGCTAGGTTATGACGTTAATAAACATAAATTCGGAATACAAATCAGTACGGCAGATGTTAGAGATGGTGGATTATCAGGATCTACACTTAGAGAAGCTATATCTTGGGGTAAAAATGATAAAAATATGGAGGATGTAATGATTTGGGGTGAAGCTTCTGTATTCTTCCCATTACTAATAGGATATATCTTCTATAATATGAAAGATAAGAATAGAAAAGGCCTTCGCTTAAATGATGTTTTCAATACTAAATAATATAAATACGACTAATATAAATACCACTATTATAATTAATTAAAAAGGTTAAAACTTATGAAAAAAGGATATCGTCAACAATTGCCTGATAGAGACCCTCAAGAAACTGAAGAATGGATTGACTCAATATCATCCGTAATCGATATAAAAGGCGATGAAAGAGCAAGGTATCTTTTACAAACTTTGATTAGAGAGGCAAGAGATCGAAATATTGCAATACCATTACTAACAAACAGCCCTTACGTAAATACAATACCGCCTGAATCTGAACCTGAATACCCCGGGAATGAGGCATTAGAAAAAAAAATTAGACGAATGATAAGATGGAATGCTGCAATGATGGTCTCAAAAGCCAACCAAAACTTTGCAGGACTCGGAGGCCACATCTCAACTTATGCATCAGCCTCTAGTCTCTACGAAGTTGGATTCCAACATTTCTTTAAAGGAAAAGACAATGGATTAGGAGACTTCATCTATTTCCAAGGTCATGCTTCACCGGGAATATACTCAAGAGCATATATTGAAGGAAGATTAAGCGAAGAACAATTAGACCACTTTCGAAGAGAATCCTTTGACGACGGATTATCAAGCTACCCACATCCTAGACTTATGCCTGATTTTTGGGAATTTCCTACAGTTTCTATGGGATTGGGACCAACCAATGCAATTTATCATGCTAGATTTTTAAGATACGCACATGAAAGAGGTATTTGTGATACCTCTAACAGCCGAGTTTGGGCATTTCTAGGTGATGGTGAGTGTGATGAACCTGAAACATTGCATGCACTTCACTTAGCACACCGTGAAAAACTAGATAATCTTACCTTTGTAGTTAATTGTAATCTTCAAAGATTGGATGGCCCTGTAAGAGGAAATGGGAAGATTATACAAGAACTTGAAGCTATTTTTAGGGGTTCTGGATGGAATGTTCTTAAAGTATTATGGGGAAAAGATTGGGACCCATTACTCCAGAAAGATGAGATGGGCCATTTATTACAAAAAATGGAGAATACAGTTGATGGAGACTATCAAAATCTAGCAGCATCATCGGGAGATTATATCAGACAAAATTTCTTTGGCCCCGAACCTGAATTACAGAAATTGGTTGAAAATTTAGATGATAACACATTAGCTAGACTAAGAAGAGGAGGGCATGATTCTACTAAGCTATTTGCAGCATATAATGAAGCTATTAACCATAAGAATCAGCCTACGGTCATACTCGCAAAAACTGTCAAAGGTTGGTCTCTTGGGAAATCATTCGAAGCTAGAAATATGACACATCAGAAAAAAGGTCTGGATAAATCAGATTGGCAACACTTCCGTGACCTCCTAGAAATCCCATTTACAGATTCTGAACTAGAAGATATGCCCTATTACAAACCTGCTTCAGATAGCCCCGAAATTCAATATTTAAAGCAACAAAGAGAAAAACTTGGAGGATCCTTACCAAAACGTAATGCGACATACAGTGGGTTCCAGATGCCCAAAAATCATGTATTCTCTGAATTCGATAAAGGCACTCCAAAAGAACAAGAAGTTTCTACTACAATGGCATTTGTGAGATTGCTCAGAAACTTAATGAAAGACGAAAAAATTGGTGATTTAATTGTCCCTATTGTACCCGATGAAGCAAGAACTTTTGGAATGGAAGCTCTATTCACTGAATTTAAGATATATACTGCTCAAGGGCAAACCTATACGCCAGTAGATTCTAAATTATTGCTAAGCTATAAAGAAGCAAAAAATGGACAAATACTAGAGGAAGGTATTTCTGAAGCTGGAGCTATGAGTAGCTTTACAGCTGCAGGAATGGCTTATTCAACCATAGGCAAGCCAACAATACCATTTTACATATATTATTCAATGTTTGGATTCCAACGTGTCGGTGACCAAATATGGTGTGCTGCAGATTCAAGAGCAAGAGGCTTCTTGCTAGGGGCTACGGCTGGGAGAACTACTCTGAATGGAGAAGGATTACAACATCAAGATGGACATAGCTTGTTAGTGGCTGATACAGTCCCAAGTTGTATTTCATATGACGCAGCTTTTGCCTACGAGATTGGAATTATCATCAAAGAAGGATTAAGAAGAATGTATGATAATAATGAAGATTTATTGTATTATCTAACTTTATATAATGAAAACTACCAAATGCCACCAATTACGAAAAATTGTGATGAGGGCGTTATCAAAGGAATTTATAAATTCAAAAAAGTATCAAAACCAAAAGCTCGTCTAATTGGTAGTGGATCTATAATGCAACAGGTTTTGTCTGCCCACGAAATACTGAAAAAACTAGGTATTAAAACTGAAATATGGAGTGCTACGAGTTTCGGAGGCCTACGAAGAGATGCAGTAGAATGTGAACGCTGGAACTTATTGAATCCTATGAAGAAACCTAAAACTCCATACATTTCGAAAATAATGGCTAATAAGGATTTAGTGACAATCGCTACAACTGATCATGTCAGAGCAGTTCCAGATATGATTCAAAAATGGATGCCTGGAAAATATATCTCATTGGGTACTGATGGATTTGGAAGAAGTGATACCAGAGAAAACTTAAGGAATTTCTTCGAAATTGATGCTGAACACATTGCTGCGGCAACGATAAGCACTCTTCTAACTGAGGGGAAAATATCTGAAGCAAAAGCTAAAACTGCTTTAAAGACTTTAAAGATTAATCCTGATACCCCAGACCCTGCAAAAAATTAATTTTACATCATTCCGGGAGGCATACCACCCATACCATCTCCACCATCTGGAAGTGGACCTTCAGGTTGTTTAGAAGCAATTACATCATCAATACGTAGTATCATTGTTGCTACATCTGTAGCACTGCTCAAAGCCTGTGTCTTCACTCTTAATGGCTCAACCACATTTCTTGATTTCATATTTACTACTTTGCCAGAATATGCATCTAATCCTGCGTGGGGATTTCGACCCTTTTGAGTATGGGCTTTTCTTAATCCCATCAATGTATCTATTACATCCAAACCAGCATTTTCAGCTAACGTACTAGGTACCACCTCCACCGCATTTGCAAACGATTCAAATGCCATTTGCTCACGCCCACCTACTCGAGGTGCATATTTTCTTAACTTGAGGGCTAATTCAATTTCAACTGCTCCTCCACCAGTAACAATTTTACCATCTTTAACAACAAGAGCAACAACACCAATCGCATCAGCAAGATTACGCTCTATTTCATCAATAACATGCTCACTACCTCCCCGAACTAAAATTGAAACTGCCTTAGGATTCTTACAATCAGTCACAAAAGTCATATCATCATCACCAATTTTTCTTACTTCAACCAAACCTGCAAAACCTAAATCATCGCTACTAATGGATTCGAGATTAGAAATTACTCGGCCACCTGTTGCCTTTGCTAAAGCTTCAATATCTGATTTTTTAGCTCGTCTTATTGCCATTATGCCATATTTAGCTAAATAATGCTGAGCTAAATCATCAATACCTTTCTGACAAATTAGTACATTTGCTTTTGTCTTGTTAATTTGATCGACCATTTTCTTAATTGAAGCCTCCTCCTGATCTAAGAAAGCTTGGATTTGTGAAGGATCATTTATTTGTATTTTTGACTCTATCTCTGTCTTCTTAATTTCAAGTGGCGTATCTATTAAGGCTACTTTTGCTTTAGATACTTTAGTAGGCATTCCAGTGTGAACAGGCTCTTTATCCATTATTATTCCTGAAACTAATTCAGTATCTGAGATAGAAACACCCTGTTTCTTTTGAATTTTGATATTATCGCGATCAATACTAACTTGTTTACCGCTACTTTCTGAAACCATTTTTATTGATTTAACAGTTAAATCTGCTAAAAAATCGGCATTAGTTTCAGAAGACTTTCCAGTCATTGAAGTGATTGCAATCGCTTTCAAAGTAGAAGTGTCATTTTTACTAATAGGACGTGCAATCTTCTCTAATAATTTTAAAGACTCTCTAGCAGCCCTTCGATAACCATTTGAAATTGCTGTTGGATGTACTCCTTTTTCAAGTAACTCTTCGGCATTCTTCAAAAGTTCTCCTGCCAAAATAACTGCAGTTGTAGTTCCATCACCACATTCTGAATCTTGTGTCTTGGCTATTTCTACAACCATTTTAGCTGCAGGATGTTCAACTTCGATCTCTTTCAATATTGTAACTCCATCATTTGTAATTACAACATCACCCATCGAATCTACAAGCATTTTATCCATGCCCTTAGGACCTAATGTAGATCTCACTGCTTCTGCAATTGCTTTAGCTGCAGCTATATTATTATAAGTCGCTCGGCGACCACTGTCTCTTTTTGTTCCTTCCTTAAGTATTACTACTGGTGTATTACCGGGTATCATTATCTATCACTAAACATAACTTAAAGGCAGTATATATAAAAATAAGTCTCAAAAACCTAAAATAACGGTAAAAATAACAAAGAAAACATAACCGCCAATGAAATAGAAATGAAATTTACCCCATTATTATCTAGAATACCCCTTCTTTCTAATGTAGCACCCAATAATGAATCAATTATACATCCAAAAAAACCGAAAAATGATGAAATGTACCAATAGTCTATCTTAAAAGAAGAATAAAATGGATGATTTTCTTCAATTAGTAAGAGAAAAGCAGAAAAAGAAAGCATCGATATTGAAACTGAGGAAAGCAAAGAAGCAACGGTCCCTTCCAAAGAAATACCACCATCTGTTCCGGGTTCTACTTTCTCCAAAAGATTAGTTATCATAACTGGATCTGGAGATAACACTCCTATCTCGCTAGCCATTGTATCAGCCATAGCTGCAGCCACGGATGTAGTAAAGGCAACCAACGCTTGCTCTGGCGTCAAAAAACCAAAACTATACAGTAGAGCTATTATTGCAGGGACCATTCCATTTGATATAACATTCAACCCTCCTCGAGTGCCCTCATCACTTTCTTCAACGCCTAGAGCCTTCTTGTAAACTATTGCAAATCTAGTCGCTAAGAATGCACTTCCAACAAAAATTAGCATAATCAATAACCAACTCCAATGTCCTAACGTTCCAATTATAAAACAAACTAAAAAAGCTAAAACAGAGCCTCCTTGATCTAATACTTTCTTAAAATAAGCAATACCTGAAATCAAAATACTTACAATAGTAATTGACAAGATTGTCAGCGGATCTGGAAGAATAAGATTCTCAATCAAGAAACAACCCTTACGGCCTCTTCAAAGTGTGCTTGAAATTCTTCTTTAATCTCCTCTAACCTGTTTTTGTCTGTAGCTTCTACAAACATGCGGATAACGGGTTGTGTATTAGAGGGACGAAGTAAAACCCAACCACCGTCAAGCCATATTTTAACCCCATCAATAGTTTCTACTTTGTAGCCCATTGAAGTGAATGTCTTCTCTAAATTATCATTTACCTTAAACTTTATAGAATCTAAACAAGTAAATTTTAATTCTTCATAAGGATATGAAGGTATCTTATCTGACATATCAGCTAAAGTCAAGTCTGATTTTGCAATGCGTTCAGCCAATGTCAAACTAAAAATTAGTGGATCATCAAAAATAAATTCAGTTAGACCGGGTGCAAAAAAATGAGCCGATATTTCCATAGCAATCGCAGCATTATGTTTTTTTAACTCTTCACACACAAAAACATCCCCAACTCGTATCCAAATCAATTCTCCACCTATCTTAGGTATCTCTTTTTCTAAAATCATAGAACAGGGCACTCCTGCAAGTACTTTATTGGATTCAGGAGTAATTAGACTTTTTGAAACGATAATTCCAATCTTTTCAGCAGATACAGAACGTGCCTTGTTATCAATGAAAACACAACGGTCTGCATCACCATCAAAGGCTACTCCGAAATCAAAATTACCCTTCTTCATAACTGAAATTAAATCACCCAAATTTTTTGGAGCTGGCTCTGAAGGTCTATTAGGAAAAGTCCCATCAGGCTCATTATTGATACTAAATGTTTCAGCTCCAAGCTTTTGAAATAATCTTTCAACTATTACACAGCCTACTCCATTACCTGGATCTAAAGCTATTTTTGTTCCCACAATACTACCTACTTTACTTGAAACAAAAGTTGCATAATCATCTAACACACTCTCAGTTGATATTTTAGTTATAGTACCAAAGGAAGAAGATTCAATTAGTTCTTCTTCAAAGAAAATTTTCTTAATTTCTATATTGCCTTCTGTATATCCCGTACCATCGGGATGACGAAATCGTATTCCATTATACTCTGCAGGATTATGACTTGCAGTAATGTAAACTCCACCAAGATAAGGATTAGGACCTGAACTAGCTTTCCAAGTAAAATAATTAGCAACGGGTATTGGCAACATACCAATAACATCAACATCAAAACCTGCTTTAGAAATTCCAGTAGCTACAGCTTCTTGCAACTCTGGTGAACTAACACGTGCGTCAGATCCAATCGAAACTTTACCATTATCATTATTTCTCTTTAGAAAATTACCAAAAGCCAGCCCTACTCTTTCACCAATCGAGGCATCTAGTTCCTCCCCATAAACTCCACGAATATCGTAGGCTCGAAATATATCTTGTGAAATATTCATTACTATGTCATTTAAGGCGCTTTAAAAGAAATACTCTTAATAGACACGACATACTGAATAAACATGGCACTAACTGAATCTACAATGGTGGAACTACGCTCTGCAGCACCTGATTTTAGCTTACCAGATACAAATGGTAACCATATTTCACTTAATGATTTTAAATCTGAAACTTTAGTTGTTATTTTTACATGCAACCATTGTCCGTATGCTAAGGCTGTCGAAGATCGCCTGGTTGCGCTTGGAAATGATTACGAAGGAAGAACCGACTTTGTATTAATTAGTTCTAATGATGTAGTGAATTATCCCGAAGATTCACCTGCAAAAATGGCTGAAAAACACAAATTAAAAGATTATCCTTTTCCATATTTATTTGATGAAACTCAAGAAGTTGCAAAAGCATACAGTGCAGTATGTACGCCAGATATTTTCCTTTACAACAAAGATAGAAAATTGGAATACCGAGGAAGATTAGATGATAATTGGCAACAACCTCATAATGTAACTCGTGAAGATTTGAAGATGGCAATTGATACCGTCTTAAGTGGTAATGAAATCGAATTCAAACAAGTCCCTTCAATGGGTTGTAATATCAAATGGAAATAACTTAGGCTTCCTCATCCGGCTTGTCCCATTTTTCCTTTTCAGGTGACAATTTTTCTTTAATTCGTTTCAAGAAAATTAAAAACAGACCAAACAAAACGAGAATAATCCCTATAGGGACAACTGCACTTTCAGGTATTTCTAAAAAGTCAATTATTACTATTTTTATTCCAGAAAAAAATCCATCGGAAAGTTCATCACTACAATCACTTCTGTTCTCAATATCATCGAGACTTTGGCAATCACCACCTAATAGTAGAGCTATACCAAATACAAGTGGTCCAATCCCAATCTTTCTTAAATGCGCCAGAACCACACACCCCTGACGCCTTTGTTTAATTTAATACTGTGGTTGTTTTGTTCTTTGGTGGGTCTACTATAGATCCTATAACTGCGCCTTAAGCGTCTTTCTTCTCATCATCATCGTCATCATCATCAAAGTAGGACTGAACTCTCTCAATTTCTTTCTCGACCCTGACATTAATCTTCAGGACAAGCATTGCTAGACCCATAACCAGGGCCGTAACTGCTACCGCTGTAATGTACATCCCCTTCAGAGTGCCATCATCATTATCTGGCATCACATGTGCCACTGTAGCATTGATAGTGTCCTTCCAGGCCAATGCCACTACTAGACCAAAGGCAGTCATTATCGAGGAAATAACAATTCCTCGCATATTCAATTTCTCAAAGTCTTCTTGGTTTATTCCCATTATTGTTCCTTTACTTCGTTCATTTCTTCAAGAGTAAGTTTGTATACCGAAAAGATAAAGAGATCTGGGTTAGATTTTATCCTATCTACACAAGGGCTGCACATAGGGTGAATAAATCCTTGATTCTCTTCATGCTTATGTCTTAAGTCGCCAACATAACAATGGGACACCAAAAACTCAGCTTCGGCGGGTCCATTCAATTTTGTTGGTGTTAAACCGTGAATATCTACACACATTCGACAATACATAGCCTGCTCCTAATATCTTATTTACAGTGAGAAGCCCTCTTAAAATTATGCTAACTTAATTTTATATAAGACATTGAAGTCGAAAAACTATGGCAAAAGAAAAAAAGACTCAAGGTTTCCAATCGGCCGCAGGTTTAATTCGTTACTTTGATGCTGAAGATAGTAACGCCATTCAAATCACTAAATGGGCAGTTATTCTTACATGTATTCTAACTATAATGGTCGTAGAAATTACAGAAGCAGTAGGTAGAGAAGTCGGTGCTTATGTTTTAGCAGTTGGTGTAGTTATTATCATTATAAATGAAATACGATCCCGAAGAAGCGACACTGTATAATTTTATTAATCTATATTCTTATCATAGATACAATGCAACTTTGTGACTTTTGTGGATTCGTCATTGGTCAAGATGATAATCAGTGTAAGAATTGTTCTTCACAAGTAGCAGGCCGTGAAATAATCAAAGAAGATAATCATTTCAAAGTATTACCACCAAAACCAAAAAATGAAAGTGTAATTTACACACCGCCACGGAGATGGGGACGTTATATTCCAAGAAAAACCATAGCTTTACTTTTAGTGATAGGACTTGTAATGGCACCACAAACCCAGGTTTTGATTAAGGATGGAAAGGAATATTGGGATGATCTTAATACTCCATATTACAACATACCTCAAACTCTTGAATTGACACTAATTCGTAACTTTACTATATATTTACCAGGAGAGAAAGGTTTTTCGGATTACAAGCTAATATTGAGCAAACCAGATAACAGACCTTTGTGGCCTCAACAAGATGCTAATACTTGGCAAGAAGTCCATAGCATATCGGTTTATCCTGATTACGTCGAAAGTGAAACTGGAAGAATGGAATGGAATGGAACCATAAAAGAAGGTGAAAGACATTACATCGAAGTCGAATACAAAGTAAGTGTTAACACGTTAAGACCGGACTTAACTCCTGAAGACTCAGGCACCTTAGAAGACATCCCTGCAGGATATGAGAAATACTTAGATGATGAGTGGCTAATAGAACCTAGTTTACCAGTAATAAGTGAATTGGCAGCTCAAATGGTAAATGGTACTGAAGGTAATGTCATTCAAATTCTCCAAAATATATTTGATTATATTATGGATGGATATAGCTATGAAAAATCTTCAATACCTAAAAGTTGTCCGGAAAGTATAGAGCAAGGCTATGGAGATTGCGATGATTTTTCAATTCTATTCGCCTCAATTGCCAGAGCTGCAGGAATTCCTTCATGGCTGGAATTAGGCAAAATACCGGCATTTGTAGATAGTCAAAATGGCAAGTGTGATTTGAAAGATTGGGGAGGTCATGCGTGGGTTAATGCAATAGTACCTCTAAGTGATGGAACAATTACTACTGTAAATATAGACATAGCGAACTCATACTTTATGTGGATGCCAGCATATCGAATCTCAGACTGGGTTGATGATGGAAATGGAGATAATTTATACTCTTACTATTATTTGTTTTCAAGTCAGGGAACTGCTCAAGCTAACTATTTGGAAAACTCTTATGTTTCAGACTGCGAATTGACCGGAAATCTAAAATTAGAACAACTATGAAGATTACCAAATTTAGAACTGATGAGCTCGATGATCTTATGATATTTCTAGATTCCAATCTTGAGGAAAACTATGAAAAGAAAGTTTTCTTAAACATAAGACAAAGATGGCCTGAAGGATTTTTAATTATAAAAAACAAAGAAACAATAGTTGGAACATGTTGTGGTGCAATTTTACCAAATGAAAAATTGAGAATACTTATTTTGGTTCTTCATGAAGATTATCAAGGGAAAGGGATTGGAAAACAACTCATGAATCTTATAATTAAAGAGAGTATTATATTCGGTATAAAAAAAGTCACTCTAGAAGCTAGGAAGGATTCAAAGGCTATAACTTTTTATCGAAAACTAGGCTTTTCCAGTGTAGACGTTTTACCTTGCTATTATCAGGATGGTTGCGATGGAATAGTGATGGAAAAACACCTATAAACTGAAAATTTATCGACGAGCAATACCCCAAGCCTTTTATAGTGCCTTCAATCCACACAAAACCCAGTTAAATGGTGAAAACATGAAATCTGAAAATGAAGAAGAGGAAGTTGATGAAGTTACGACCTGTCCTGATTGTAAAAGCACTCACCTTAAGAGAGATTACGATCATGCCGAAATTGTGTGCGCTGACTGCGGACTTGTTTTAGAAGAAAATATCGTTGACACTGGACCTGAATGGAGAGCTTTCGATATGCAACAAGAAAACGCTCTTGCAAGAGCGGGACCACCTATGTCCACAACTCTTCCCGACAAAGGATTATCAACTGAAATTTCTCCAACAAATCGAGATTATTATGGCAGATCAATTTCCAATCGAAACCAATCTATGCTTTTCAGAATGAGAAAATGGCAAAGACGAGCTCGAGCTTCTAAATCAGCTGAAAGAAATATGGCAGTAGCCATGAGAGAAATGCAGGCTGTTGCTACTAATTTAAAATTACCAAGAAGAATTCAAGAGACTGCTGCTTTCATTTACAGAAGAGCCATACAAGAACAATCGCTAAGTGGTAGAGCTATTGAAATGGTTGCCTGTGCTGCTTTGTATGCAGCCTGTAGACAAGAAGGAGTTCCAAGGACTCTAACTGAAATTAGTAGACATAGTAGATATTCAAGGAAAGAAATTTCCCGAACATATCAAGTCATGGTGAAAGCATTGAAAATGCATTCTATGCCTCCACTTCCGGAAGATTACTTACCTAGAATTTGCTCTAAATTAGAATTATCTCCAAAAGTAGAAGGTGCTGCTAGAGATTTACTAAGGGCTGCTCAAGATGTTCCTTTGACAAACTCAGTACCCATCTCATTAGCTGCGGCTGCAGTTTACATTGCATCTATCGTCAATAATGAGCGAAGAAAACAGAAAGATGTCGCAAGAGCTGCTGACCTAACTGAAGTAACCATAAGAAGTCGTTACAAAGAAATGGCACAGTTTCTAAACATAGATATTCATATCTAAGCAGTTCTTAATCCGTAAAGTATTCGGATGATTAATGAACAAATTTACCGGCGTTTCAACCACACCGTTGCCGCGTGTTTTGTAATTTATTTTCTTTTCCCAGAATACATTCTAGGAATTCAAAGAGAATATACCATACTGCTTTTTTGGATTTTTATAGTAGCTGTAGACTATTTACGTTTGAACAAAGATTTGAAAGTCCTTGGAATGCGTGATTATGAAAATAATAGAATTGCTGGATTTGTGTGGTTTGCTACAGGAACATGTTTAATATTGGGACTGTATGAACTAAATCTAGTCCCTCAAAGCTTAGCTATTGCAACTATAATCATGGCTGCATTTACAGATCCCCTTATTGGTGAAGCAAATCAAAAGTTTGGAGACAAATGGGGAATTGGATTAGGACTATTATGTAGTTTTTTAATTTACCAATTGATCATTGGAGTATTATTCTACTCAATTATAGGAAGTATTATTGCTGTAGCATCTGAAAGACCTAAAATTAAATGGTTTGACGATGATTTAGCAATGCAACTAATTCCAATACTTGTTTTAACTCTTTTATCATTAATAGATTTTAGCCCTAATCTTCCTCAAGAAATATTAGGAGGGGATTTATGAAAATAACTAGAATTTACATATATCTAATGTACATTATAGTCATATTTTCCATAATTATGTTTATTTCTGAAGAACATTATATTATAGCCAGTCTATTATTTTTAGGAAATATGATACCTGGATACGCTATGGCCACATCGTTGATGGAGAAAAATGGAAATTAATTATAAAAGAAGATGGGACCAAATTCGCTCGAATTTATCCGATAGAGACGCTTTCGTTGCATCCTTACCTGGAAATACTAGGTACCTAGGAAATTCTGAAGCTCCACCCGGTTGCCCACCAGGTTCAACAATGAATTATGTCATTATACCAAAAAAAGGAGAACCAATTGCCATCACCTCTTCACTAGAAGAACATCGTTGTCGAAATGAATCAGCAATAGATGAAATCAAATCATGGACTCACTATCCCGATATTAAATCTGATGGAAAAACATCAATCGAAGTTCTAAAGAATACACTTAAAGAAAATAATATTGAAAAGATATATGTGGATAACAAAATAAAAGTAGGAAGGAGTGTAAAATCCACTGCAAGCCCTTTTGTAACTGAGATGAGGGGCGTAAAAACGAATGATGAATTGGAAAGAATAAAGAAAGCCATCAAACAGTCAGATGCAGGACAGGATTTCGCTAAGAACCTTGTAGAATCAGGAAATAATTTAACTGAAAAAGAAGTCAGAGTGGAAATTGATTATTTCATGGGCCGAAGAGGTATTCAGGAAAATTCATTTACAACAATAATTGCTTCGGGACCAAATGCAGCTCATTCACATCATTCTAACACAAATCGTCAATTGAAAATTGGAGAACCAGTGATATGTGATTTCGGGGTGTTTTGGGAGGGATATTGTTCTGATATTACAAGAACTTATTTTGTTGGAGGTGAACCTTCAAAAAAATGGGCTGAAAGATATAATATCGTTTTAGAAGCAAATAGACTTTCTACTGAACAACTTACTGTAGAAAATACTAGTCATAAAGTAGACAATGCTGGAAGAAAATTTATACAAAAAAAAGGATATGGTAGAAACTTTGTACACGGAACAGGACATGGTTTTGGACTAGAGATACATGAATTCCCTTCTTTAACATATAAATCAAAAACAATCATAAAGGATTCAATGGCCGTCACTATTGAACCAGGAATCTATATTCCTGATAAAGGGGGAATACGTATTGAAGATGATGTATTGGTAAGTGGAAAAGACCCAACTATTTTAACTAAAGCTGAAAAGGAGCTGTATTGAATATGGAAGAAGCTCAATTAGTGGTTAATCGTCTTTTGGAAAAAGAACCGAAAACTAGACAAGAAATTCAATTAATTAAATTAGAAGTTGCACGAGAAGGGAAATTTTCGAGTATTCCACCGAATAATCAACTTCTTGCAAAAATAGATGCAAAGAAAGAACCTGAACTAGCTAAATTACTCCGTGTAAAACCAATGAGAACTAGTGCTGGAGTAACACCTGTAGCAATTATGACTTCACCTGCACCTTGTCCACATGGAACTTGTACCTATTGCCCCGGAGGACCTACAAATGAAAGTCCACAATCATATACGGGACATGAACCTGCTGCCCGAAGAGGCAAACGTCATAATTATAATTCGAGATCTCAAGTGAAATCCAGACTGGAACAATATGTCCGAAATGGACACCCTACTGAGAAAGTTGAAATAATTATAATGGGTGGGACATTCACTGCAAGAACTCCAGATTATCAAGATGAATTTCTAAAAGGGGCTTTTGCCACTCTTAATGGAAAAGAATTGCCCTTAGAAGAGGCCTTACAAGTCAATGCAGGAGCAAAACACAAATGTGTAGCTCTGACTATGGAAACTCGTCCAACTGAATGTACCCCTTGGACTGTGTTCCAAATGCGAAAGCAGGGAGCTACTAGAGTCGAAATAGGAGTACAATGCTTAGATGATGGAGTGCATGACAAATTGAATCGTCAACAATCAGTTGATGATGTCATTAAAGCAACTAAATTATTGAAGGAAGCGGGATTCAAAGTAGTTTACCACATGATGCCTGGATTGCCTGGGATGAATCCTGAAACGGATCTTAGAGATTTTAAGAGATTATTTGAAGAAGAAGATTTCCAACCAGATATGCTGAAATTATACCCTACATTACTTGTCAAAGGTTCTCCTTTATCACGTAATCCTGGAGATTTTGTACCTTATGATACTGAAACTGCTGCAAATCTAATAGCTAGCCTAAAAGAAATGGTACCCCCATACGTCCGAATTCAGAGAATTCAAAGAGATATTCCAAAACCCCAGATTATAGCTGGTGTAATGAATTCAAACTTACGGCAATATGCAAGAAGAGAATTGAAGGCTCGTGGAAAAAAATGTAGATGTATTAACTGTAGAGAACTTTGGAGAGCTCAAATTGATCCTAAAACAGCAGAGCTTAAAGAAATCATATACAAATCCAGTGGCGGTACTGAACACTTTATTTCTTATGAATCTGGTTCGAAACTTCTAGCATATTTAAGACTAAGATTCGATGATAATGCAACGGTTAGAGAACTAAAAGTTACTGGACAGGCTGCAGATATTGGAAAAACCGGTACTGGAGTACAACACATGGGACTGGGCAGTAAGTTAATGAAAATAGCTGAAGAAAAATCGAAAGCTTATTCTAAAATTAGAGTTACACATGGACCTGGAACAAGACTATATTATGAAAAATTAGGATACACTCTAAAAGAATATTATATGGTTAAAGATTTGGCATAATATTATGCCTAAATTAGAAATTAAGGATACTATCTCGGATTCAAACTGGATTAAACATATAGAATCTCTTCAAAATATTAAAGATGTTGTTGGAACAAAACAGAATCTTGCTAGAGCTCTAAAAAAGTCAATAATAAATGACTTACCTAAAGAACCATTTGGTATTCTTCTATCTGGAGGTGTGGATTCATCAATCATTGCTAAAATATGTAAGGATGATAATGCTTCTTTTAGATGTTTTTGCGTTGGAATCGAAGGTTCTGAAGATCTTAAAGTGGCTAAAGAAATCGCAATTTTATTAGATTTAGAACTCGTTTCCAAAGAATTTGAACTTGACGAAATTGAACAATTGTTAATGAAAGTTATAGATATATTGCCACGTCCAATAATTCATGATGATAATTATATTGAATATATGGTTAAAGTGTCTGTATCTGCAGTCTTACTTGCAGCAATAAGTTTAGGTGACGAGAAAATATTTTTCAGTGGAATCGGAGCTGAAGAATTATTTGCAGGTTATCAAAGACACGTAAAATCAGTTGGTGAAGGAGGTACGTGGAGAGGTATGGATATCAAAGGACTTGAGGAAGAGAGCTGGGAGGGATTGAAACGTCTAAATAATCTTGTAATTTCAAGAGATAAATTAATCTCTGAAAGTGTTGCAAAAGAAATTATTAGCCCTTATATTGATGATAAACTTATAGTTTTAGCAATGAGTCTATCTACTGATGAAAAAATAGACTCTACGACAAACAAAAAAATTTTACGAGAAATTGCCGATGATCTCGGCGTTCCAAAAGAAGCTTCAGCTCGTAAAAAGAAAGGAGCCCAATATGGAAGTAATTTTGATAAGGCTATTACAAAATTAGCCAAAAAAAATGGATTCAAATTAAAGAAGAGATACTTAGACAGTCTGATTGCAAAGAAAAGGATATGACAATTTTATAAATAAGCATCTTACTGAATAAATATGGGAAAATACGTTTGTCATAATTGTGACATGTCTGTTGCAGCAATGAACTGTGGAGCATGTGGTAAAGAATTAGTTCACGACACCCTTACTAAGGATGATGGAACCACAGTAGATGTTTCGAAGTGTCCTGGTGGTTGTGGAAAGATTAAGTCTCCAATGTGCTGTGGTAATGATATGCACGCTCATTAGACTTAGCCTAACCTGTTAAATCACTAGACGAGGGGAGTTGGGGGGTCCGGAACCCATTCAACTTCAGACTTAAAGGTAGTAACAACACCTTGGGTAGGTTTAGTATTAGTTGGAGCTACTTTGACAGATGAATTTTTATTTCTAGCAGTCACGTCCACCTAATTAGCCCTACATTAAATACTACAGTGTGCCCTACTTTAGTGATAAAATAACACTTTTTTTTTACCTTAGAATAAACTTAAGCTATCCGAATTTGCCATTCTATCAAAAGTTTCAGTAACTAATGAATCTGGGCCCAAAACTTCTTTCGCCTTTAAGAATAAACAACGTATTTCACTTCGCTCTAAACCTTCTAGTGAAGGCATGATACCTGCTTTAATAACCTTATCAAGAGCCAAATCAGGACCATATTTCGAAATTGAATTGAAAATAGTTACCATTGCATCAATCAATAAAGCTGGACCTATCTTACGGAAAGTACGAACTCCGACTGCTACTTCATCACCACGCTTTGGTGTTTCATCAGGTGTCAAAAATTTAACTAATTTTTCGTGACATTTGTACATGTTATTGTCATCATCATAAAAATCAAATTTCCGACTAGCATAATGTTTGCATTTCTCTCCAAATTTCCAAAGATCGTCTCCTTCAGGCCTATCTGGAACTAAACCTAACTTTTTCAACTTAAAGTATACGAACACTGGCATTCTATTGTACTCATCACCTGGGTCAGGTAAACCAATCTCAACAAATGCAAAACGACGCATTAAAGCAAAACCTACATTGAAAAGTGTATTCTTATCCTGAGTATTCATAGTTCCTATTATTCTAAATTCAGGAGGCATCATGAATGGAGCTCCTTTAGTTTCTTTATGTGTCAACAATGGTTGCTTATCTCTATACTCAAAGACTGTGAAAAGTTTACCAAACGCTTCATCAATATTAGCCCTATTAAACTCATCAATTACAAGATAATGAGGCCTTCCTGTTTCAACTATAGATTGTTCACACAATTTAGCTGCTTCAGCTACGTAACCATCTTTGAAATAATAACCACCAGAATCATCAGGTGAAATACCTCCAATAACATCAAAATTAGACCATTCTGCATTAGCTGTAACTATAGTATAATTAGGAGCCATAGTTCCGTTAGGCTGTTTAATTTCGCCACATAGTTTCGTTAATAATATATTTGATAAGGCTGTTTTACCAGTTCCAGGCTCACCAAACAGCATAATATTCTTACCAGAGGTTAAATGTGTAATTACTTCATCAACTGTATCTCTCGTAGTTGAATAAGCTTCAGCTATTTCTTCAAACTTGACATTGTAATCTACCTCTATTCCCTGTCTAATCACGACAGATTGATCCACAGCATCCATCATTGTTTTTTCAACAAGAGCCATCTCTGGCGTATGTTCTGTCGTATGCTTCAATTCAATCTGGAACTCATCACCATATTCCTCCATTAAAAATTCCATGGCAGAATCTACAGTCCATTCAGGCATAGCCGATTGTTGTCCAGGTATCGTTGGTGCAAACGGATCTTCACGATTAGGCATCGCCATATCGCTTGCAATTGAAAATTCTTGTAACTTACGTGAACCAAATTTATAACTTAACCAGAATCCTATAGCTGTAACCAAAGTAGTAAGTGAAAGATATAGACGTCCTTGACTGTCTTGTGGTATTTCAATATCATTTCCCCCTATTAGAATTGGTGATAAGAAAGTGCCAAATAACGCAAAAATTCCAGCTGCGAAAATTCCAAAGTATGCCATTCCCATTGAACTAGCATCGCCACTACGTTTTCGATAAAAGGAAAAAAGACCTACTGAGGCAACGCCAATCGCCATCACAGTTAGCATGGTGTCATTAGTATCCATAACAAGACCATCCTCCCCATTTGTGATCAAATTATAAGCTAAAATTAAGAATTGTAAAACAAGACCGGAAATTATCATTGAAAAATATTTTGCTTCATCAATGTCTCTAATCTTAGTACTTGTTATTAACCAATTACCGGCACCTATGAAAATAAATGTTGAAGCCATAAGAAGAAGCATACTATCCGAACCCCCTCCCTCCAGATAGAATGGTTTCACCAGTAATGCCTTGTATCCTACCCTCTGACATACAGTTTGCTCCTCAAAATCTATATTAGCCCTCATTTCTTCTAACTCGGAATCCTGAAAAACAACAGTCCCATTATCTATTGATGATGTCGGAACAGTTCCATACGCATCCGTACAAATTAAGTAAGGACCTTGAGCATAATTAAAAAAGACTGATGAAATCAATATAGCAACAGCAATCATAAACAAGTAGAAAGTTAAACTAGGTGGATCATCTAATGTACGCTCTTGCAAAGCGCGCCCAAGCAATATACCTACTGAAACTATTAAACAAATAGTACAAACTAAACCAATTGTCAGAATCAAAGGCTCAATCAAATTATTAAGAATGCCTCCATAGACAATAAATAAAATAACTTCAGCAAGACCAAAAGCGATTATTGGTTGTAGTATCGCCTTATTGGAAACTGAAGTGTATAAATACAACGCACAAATAAATAAGATTATATTAAATAATACAAAAGAAACACCGCTCATCCAACTCATATTTACAAAACAACCGTATCTCTCACTATTATCTACAGTACCACTTTGGTTCGTATCAGTAACTGCATAAGTAATCAGTGGATCTTCTGCATCTTCGACTCTAAAATCTTCATACACTAATGCATCCCATATTTCACAATTGAAAGGTTCTCCAGTAAAGGGATCTGAAACTCCTCTTCCAATATCTACTCCATTCTTACGATAAGGAGTTACTGGCAGCGCACCATCTGAAGACTCCTCATCAGGCAAAGGAACTGTCGTTACAGCCAAACCTATAACTGAGAAAAATAGAAGAATAGAAATGACAAAAGCAATCAAAGGTGCCTTATAATTTATTTTCGAATCGGTTTTAAAGAAACCATCCAATTTTCCAAAAAAGTTCCCAAAAGAGCCTTTAACGGTCGACAAAATATCAGAAAAAGAATTTGAACTACCTGATTTATCAGAAGATGGAACTTCAGAAGCTGATAATGCCTCCTCTATAGCTTTTTCTTCTTCAGTAATCGAAGGTGTTTCTGTTAAACTTGACACTACCTCTGTACTTTCAGCATCTGCTTTTTCTTCAACTATAGGAGATGCTTCAGAGCCAGTTTCTTCGATAATACCACCTTCAGCCTCAAGGTCTGAACCACAAATAGCGCAAGAGACTTCATCCTCTTGTTCCTCCTCATATTGACAGACTGGACAAACCTTCATTGATTGTTAACAGAATCATGGTGTTAAAATATTAACTGATGCCAAATTAGCACAAATACAAGAAAAACAATATTGCTAAAGAGCAAACTTTAAATAGGAGTCGGACCAAAAAGTAGTCCACATGAAAGAACAATTACAACAGATACAAGCGGTCGCCATTGTCACTTTCTTGTGTGTATTGATTTCAATCCATAGTAGTGGTGAATATGCTGAATGGTTTGAAGTCAGTGGAACAAGACAAAATGTCGATCCTGTAAGTGGAAATAACTCAGGCGATAGTTTCCGTTTTGAATACAGCTACTATCTTTCTGAATATATTTATTTTGAACAGAATGGCGAACAAAGAACTGTCCAATATAATAATGCAATCGATTGTGACTCTTGTTTAAGTCAGAATCAAGCTTCTAAAAATGTAGAACGTCTCGCATATGGTACTGCACTAATGGCTATTGCTGTTGCATATATGGCAAATGATTCTATCAAAAATTTACATAAAAAGAATCTAAGAAAAGCTCTTACTAACTTAAAATATTCCGCAATACTCGTATTAGTCTTGGGAGCCTTGACGGCTTCTTCATTTGCTATGTCATGGCCAACTGCATTAACAGAAGATGAAGCTGGAATAAGTACTGAAATGGAACAACAACCTGTTTTAGGATGTATAGTCAATACATTAACTTTCTACGGCAGTGGCTCTTGTGAAACATATGTTGAAACTGAAAAGGGATCTGTCGATAAGATAACTGCTAGAATAAGCCCGATATCATGGAGTCCGGGAATTGGTTTCTTTGTCGTTCTGTTAGGAGGTATTCTAACCGGAGGTGGGACACTGTACATTCTTGGCAATATTGATGAAGAATGGCAGAATGTACTGAAAAAACAAGACCTTATAGAAAGACAACAAAAAATACAAAATGGTGAAATTGATAAGAATAAAGATCTTCTCCGAGAATTTGAAGATACTGAAGAAAAATTAAGAAATGCAGAAAGAAAAATACAAGAAGTAAAAACTGTTGCTGAAGGTATTGATTATGATGGAATTGATGATTTAAACGTTGAATTGGATAGACTAACAGCACTCAATCAAAGTGTAGAAACATTAAATAATTCACTGGAAAACAAGTTAAAAAGTGCTAGAATAGCTACTTCTGAAGTTGAAAAAAGATCGCGAATGGCTGAAAAAGAATTGAATGACGATTTAGCTGCTAAGTCAAATCTTGAAACCGAAATCGATGATTTAAGAGGAAAACATGAAAATGATATGAGGTTAAGCGATAGAATGACTCGTGAAATTGGTTCTCTAAGAAAAATGAGTGAGGATGCTGAAGAAAAAGCACACGAAGCTGAAAAGAAATTAAAAATTGAAAAACCTGAAACTATCAGTGCCCTAGAATCTTATGACTCCGTAAAAGCCGCATACGATAAGACTGTTGAAGAAAAGAACAATCTTGAAAAAGAAATAATGGATTATGAACAGCATACCTTGGAATCTAATGAAAGAGAAAAAGCAGCAGAAACTGAACGAAAAGATGCCACACAGCGAAGAAAAGAACTAGACCGAGAAGTGAAACTTATGGACAAAAATAAAAACCGTATAAATGACAAATTTACAACGCTTACAACTAGCATAGAAAAAGCAAAAAAAGATCTGGCTGCAGCGCGTGAAAAAGCAGCAGTCACATTAAGTGAATTGGATTTAGAAAGAGAAACAATAATTGAATTACAACAAGAAGCAGAAAAGCATAGGGCAAAAGAAGGTGAAATAATTGGCTTAACTGACTCATTAAAGGAACTACAAGAACAAGTTGCTGAACAAGGTACCTCAAATTCTGGAATTCAAAATGATTTAAAAGATGAAACTAATAGAAAAAGGAAAACTCAAACTGATCTCAGTACATTAGAAAGGGCTTCAAAACAAGTTAGTAAAGTAATGGAGAGTCTGAAAAAACAATTTGATGAAGCTAAAACTGAATTAAATATTTCTATGGATGATCGAAACCAAGCAGAACGACTACTCGAGGTCGAAAAAGCAGAACATGATAAATTGAAAGAAGATCTTGAATTTCTACAAGGAACGACTATCGGAAATGAAGAAGATACTGAAAGAAAAATAAAAGCTATGGAAATAGAGACTCCAAAAAATCAAGAACAAGCTAGGGAAATGAAAGAAGAAATTGATGAACTGAATGCTCAAAATTTAGATTTATCTGACAAAATTAAAGAAGCTAGAATTGATAGCATTGACAAAGTGGCAGAACAACCTGTAACTGAAACTAATAATTCTGAAGCACCTGTCGCAACTATTGGTTCAAGTGTTATAGTTAAAAACTTGACAAAGGAAACTGAACATCATTTTGAACTTGTTAATCCCGACCAAGTGGATCCAAAGAACGGGAAAATACCATTGACTAATCCTATTGGAAAAGCTCTAGAAGGTGCTAAAGAAGGGGACGAAGTTAAAGTAGGACCAAATCTATTCAAAGTATTAAAATTGAATTAAGCTTAATATCTCTATTAAAGAGACTAAAATATAGACGCCGCTTATAGTGTATAATGAACTTAGAACTACCAAGTGAAAGCAAAGTAATGCACAATTGGAAGTGGAATGAATACAAACCTTATTTCGAAGATTTATTGAATCAAAATATAGATAAAACAAACATTAATGCTTGGATGAAATATTGGTCTGATTTTAGTGAATTAATTGGTGAAGTAGGAACTGATGTGTATGTTGCTACAACTGTAGACACTACAGACGAAGATGCTAAAAACAGATTTAATACATTTCTAGAGGATGTTAGCGAAAATGCAAGCTCTAAAAATCAAGCATTAAGAAAGAAACTGCTAGACAGTGGATGTGTACCTAACAATTTTGAAATTCCATTAAGATCAATAAAGAGTGAAGTGGAATTGTTTAGGGAAAATAACCTTTCCCTCATGACGAATGATAGTAAATTATCAAAGGAATATGACGCAATTATTGGAGCTCAGACAGTTAAATGGGAAGGTAAAGAAATAACAATTACCCAATTAGGACCTGTTCTTTTAGAAACTAATCGAGAAAGAAGAGAAAAAGCCTGGAGATTAGCTGCTGGAAGAAGACTGAAAGACAGAGACAAGATAAATGAAGTCTGGAAGAAAATTTTGAAAATAAGAGTGGACATTGCTAAGAATGCAGATAAAGACAACTACCGTTCCTGGAGATGGGAATACCTGAGTCGATTCGATTATACACCAGATGACTGTTTGAATTTCCATTCGGCTATTGAAAAAGTAGTTATGCCTTTTGCAAACAAATTAATAAAAAAGAGAAAAGAAGAACTTGGATTAGAAATACTAAAACCTTGGGATTTGAGTGTGGACCCACTCAATAGAAGCCCTTTGAAACCATTTGAAGATGCAAATGAATTAGAAGAAAAATGCCATAATATATTTAATGCAGTAGATTCAGAACTTGGAAACCATTTCAAAATAATGCGAGAGGAAAAATTATTAGATCTTGCTAATCGAAAAGGAAAAGCACCAGGGGGCTATTGTACTGAATATTATCATAGAAGAGTTCCATTTATTTTTATGAATGCAGTTGGAACTCACAGCGACGTTCAAACCATGTTACATGAAGGAGGACACGCATTTCATGTCTTTGAATCTAATCAATTACCATACTCTGCACAACGTGATGTAGGGATGGAGTTTGCTGAAGTAGCATCAATGTCTATGGAACTATTATCAGCACCTTATCTGACTAAAGATTTTGGAGGATTCTACGATAAAGAAGAAGCTAAAAGGGCTAGGATAGAACATCTCGAAAAAACGATAATGTTCTTACCTTATATGGCCGTTGTGGACGCCTTTCAACACTGGGCATATACTAATCCTGAAGATGCAATGGAGCCAAACAATTGTGACTCGAAATGGACTGAACTATGGAACCGATTTCAAGTTTATGATGATCTTGATTCAAGTGAATTCAAAGATATAATTGCAACTGGGTGGCACAACAAACTCCATCTTTTTCATGTTCCCTTCTACTATGTAGAATATGGGATGGCCCAGTTAGGAGCAATTCAAGTATGGGGCAACGCACTGAAAGATCAAAAAGAAGCAGTTAGGCAATACAGACATGCACTCAGCCTAGGTGGAAATGCAACACTCCCCGAACTCTTTGAGGCTGCGGGTGCAAAATTTGAATTTGGAGAAGATATGTTAGAATATGCTATTAATTTAATTGACACTAATCTCAAGGAGTTAAATACATGAATAACAAAGCTGTACAAGACAAATATGCACCTAATTCCATATGTTTTGGTTGCGGCCCTTTAAACAAGAAAGGATTACGAATAAAGTCATATCGTATTGATAATGGACTTGAAATGGAATTTGAACCTGAAGAAAGTCATCAGGCTTTTCCGGGCGTAATTAATGGAGGCATTATTGGAACTTTACTAGATTGCCACGGAAACTGGACTGCTGCAATTGCAATAATGGATAAAAATAAACTAGATGCACCTTTATGCACAGTTACAGCCCAATATGAAGTGAAATTGAAGAGACCCACGCCCTTAGGATATAACTTAAAATTAAAAAGCAAAGTCCTAGCAATTCAAGATGACCGTGCTGAAGTAATAATTGAATTGAAAGCCGACGATAAAACCTGTGCAACAGGTAGAGGGCTATTCGTAGCAGTCAAAGAAGGCCATCCAGCCCACCATCGCTGGCACTAATGAATTTAGAAAAATTATGGAATAAAGCCATAGTAGAACATAATAATGAAGAATATCATGAATCTCATGAACTTTTTGAAGATTTGTGGATGGAACTAGATGACCGAACTGAAAAAGATATAGTACAAACTCTAGCTCAAGCAGATGCTCTTGCAGTTCATATTCAAACTGGAAATATACGGGCTGCACAAAGATTAATGAGACTGCTACCCGAATTATTGCAAAATTTCCCATCTGAATATCGACTTATTGACCTAAGTGAAATGAAAACTTGGATATTGGAGATGATTTCCAACATTCCGCAGTCTGGAGACATAGAGAAAAGACAAATCGAAAATTCAAGGCCGCCTAAATTAACCAAGAATTGAAACTAATTTATTATAAAGTTCGGGACTTGAATTACAAGCTTCTTGTAAAGGTTGAAATAATTCGAATAACGCAGATGCAGTTCCATTTTTCATATCAAGGGGATGTAAACTTCCTGAAACATACGAATTTTCTAAATCACTATAAGATTTGAATTCAAGATTACCACCAAACTTTTCAGGCCTTTCTATGACGATTTTACCTAATCCAGGTACCAATAAATGCTCCCAAAGATCCAAAACCGGATTCGCCTCTCTTTCAGGAGGACAATATGCTTTGGACAATTTTTTGGTTAAAACCTTTTCAGTGTCATGGATAAGTAAAGCTCCCGAAGGATTGGATTTTGACATTTTGGAATCAGTATCCATTCTACCGGGGCCTGATAATGAACCTAATAGTGGAGTGTGTAAAGCAACAGGTTTAGATATCTTTAGCTTTTCAGCTGCATCTCGTGCTAACATATGGGCGTGCCTTTGATCCATACCTCCTAAGGCTAAATCCACATTTAAGGCATAAATATCTGTAGCTTGCATTGCAGGATAGAAAAACTTAGACATATCTCTATCACCATCCCCTTCACTTCGTCCCATAATTGACAAAGCTCGTCGCATTCTTTTAAGACTGCTCGATTTGGATACTCGAAGAACCATCTCCCAATAACCCTCTTCACTAACCAATTCACTTGCAGTTTTAAATTCGACACCGGGACTAAATACCGAAAACATTTGCTTTTGATATTCAACACCGACTCTTAAATTATCCCAATCACCTTTCAATTTGTCATTAATATACCCATGCCAGTCTGCCAATAATATTGTAACTTGAAAACCAGCATTCATTAAATCTCGTATCTTAAGCATTGGGACTAAAGATCCTGCATGCAGTAAACCTGATGGTTCAAAACCAACATATGCGCTTGGTTTATCTTTGGAAGATAATAAATTTTCAAGCTCAGACTCACTAACGCACTCAATTACACCCCTCATTATCTGAGCTTTACGTTCTTCCATAATCTCATTGAAACATATGAGTAAATAACTCCTTTGGTTTATATTTGAGGCACCATAAAATTATTTAAATGAGGCTAGATAGGATGTCTGAGTTAAAAATGTCTGAATCTAATCCTGATGTTCTAAAAGCTGTCCGACTTTTAGTCGGTGATATCGTCAATAAAGAGAGATATGTTATGCTCCCTGCTGACCCTGGTGAAGGAGACCCTATCCTTGGTAAATTCCGTACCGTTAGTGATGCTAAACGTTTTGCAAACCGAAGTGATATGCCTGAATTTTCACTGTGGACGCGTTTGAAAGTTGTTGGTGGCGGAAGTAAATCATTAAAAGAAGATTTTAGTGATGATGAGAAAATTGATGATGATTTAGGTGACCTTTTAGATGATGATGCAGATCTTCCTAATCTCAAAGATGATGCTGACCTTGATGAACTTCTATGAATAGTTCTATAGACATTCATGAAATCGTTGAAAAGGATTTGAGAGGTTCAGTTCTAATTGTAGGATTCCCTAGCGTAGGCCTCATTGGTACAATTGTTGCTAACTTTTTAATTAATACCTTAAAATTGAAGCAAATAGGAATTATAGACAGCTTCAAATTTCCAGCAATTACAGTGATTAAGGCCGGTGAACCACATAATCCATTAAGATTATATTCAGGTGAACAATTATGTAAAGATGGTACTTGCAACCAAGTTGTAGTTTGTGTCAGTGAATTCACTCCGCCTGCGGAAATGATTAAAGAATTAGTTAGTTCACTAGCAAATTGGGCTGTAAAAAAAGGATGTACCAAAATAATTTCTGCTGAAGGATTTAGTGCACCTCCGAAAGATGATGGAGAAAGTAATGATGTATATGGGATTGCTTCTACTGCTGGAGCAAGGCCTTGGATTGAAGAAGCAAAAGTAAAACCATTTACCTTTGGAACCGTAGGTGGAATTACGGGTGCCTTTTTGAATGATGGAAAAATACGTAATTTAAACGTTCTTGGCCTTTTAGCTGAGGTAAGTGAAGAGGTACCTGATGCAAAAGCTGCTGCTAATGTTATCAAAGCTATTGATGAATTATTATTAGCTATTGAATTGGATCCAAAGCCTTTACTTAAAGAAGCTGAAAGTCTTGAAAAAGAAGTACAAAATGTACAAGAACAGGCCCCTCCTGAAATTTCATCTTCGATTTCAAGATATATTGGATAAGCTTATACCCCCTTTTAGTACAACATATTTGTGAGTCAAATAGTTACAGACCGAATAGATGATATTTTGGGAAAAATTTCAACGATAACAAGAAAACTAAATTGGCCTGACTTACCTATTGATTTGAAACCACCTATCGGAGATTTTGCTTTAATTTGTTTTCCTGCGGCCAAGATATTAAAGCAAGACCCTTCAGACATAGCCACTAAAATCGCTTTGCAAATAAATGACATCAAGGAGATAACATCTGCGGAACCTGAAAAAGGATATTGTAATGTTGTAATTGACTGGAATGATATTACAATTGACGTAATTAATGAAATAAATGATGATTCTTATGCTAAGACAAAAGAAGATGTCGAGAAAATACTTATTGAACACACATCTGCCAATCCGACAGGACCTTTCCATATGGGAAGGGCTCGAAATCCCATAATTGGTGATAGTATTGCTAGACTGCTACAATACTATGGCCATAATGTAGAAACTGAATATTATGTAAATGATACTGGGAGACAAGCTGCAACTTTAGCTTTTGGGCTATCTAATTATGAAACCAAAAATAAAGGTAAAGTGGACCATGAATTAGTAGAAGCTTATCAAAAGGCATCCAAACTATTGGAAGAAAATGAAAATATAAGAGATGAAATCTACAGGAAAATGGAGGAAATTGAGGGAGGAAATGCAGAAGTACTCAAAGAAGTAAAAGAATCCGCAAAAAAAATGCTGGAAGGCATGAAAGTTTCTTTGAAACGTTTGGGAGCTGAAGCAAATAATTACTATCATGAATCTGATTTAATAGCCAATGGAAAAGTTGGAAAAGTAATAGAATCCTTGAAAAATAGTGAGATATGCAAAGAAGAAAATGGAGCTTATTATTTAGATCTCGAAAAAGAAAATATCGCCGGAAGAAATCAAAAATTCTTTTTTACAAGGAAAAATGGATTGAGCTTATACACAACGAGAGACATTGCTTACCACCTTCACAAATTTCAAAACTATGATAAAGCCCTGAACGTTCTAGGAGAAGATCATCGATTACAAAGTAAATTACTTGGTATTGCCCTAAGAGAATTAGATTCTAAAGAACCAATTAGCTTATTTTATTCATTTGTAAATCTTCCTGGCGGCAAGATGTCTACTAGAGCTGGAAGAGTAGTTTACTTAGATAATGTAATGGAGATGATTGTTGAACTAGCAAAAAATAAACTAGATGAGACTGACTTGAATAAAGAAACTAAAAATAAATTAGCAGAAGATATAGGCATAGGTTCTCTGAGATACAACATTCTTAAAGTACAAGCCGAAAAAGGATTTACTTTTAACATAGAAGATGCACTCAATTTACAGGGAGATTCAGCCCCATTTGCAATGTACTCACATGCTAGGGCTGCAGCTATAATACGAAATTATAGTAAAGACATACCTGATATTATACTAAACGAAAAATTATCACACTCTGAAATAAGACTTTTGAGAACTCTTGCTAAATGGCCAGATACAGTTCAAAGAGCCGTTTCAAATCTAGCTATACATTATATTCCAAATTACACGCATGAATTAGCTTCAAACTTCAACCAATTTTATCGAGATTGTCCAGTAATAGGAAACAATAACGAACAATTAAGAATTAACTTAGTATCATCTTCGAAAAGGATATTGAATACTAGTTTAGGTATACTAGGTGTTAAAGCACCAGATATAATGTAAAGCATTGGTGGTGAGGGAGAGATTCGAACTCCCGTGGTCGCGATCTGCAGTCGCGTGCATAGCCGGGCTCTGCCACCTCACCCAATGTAAACGTCATTCTATATCTATATTATTATGGATTTCCCGAACGGAAAATCGTACGTGACACATCCGTTGATGACATTTTCTTTTTCATATCATGTAACAAACTCTCATAATGTGATATCTGCTCTTTAATTCTATCTAATTCAGAAATATCAGCCTCATCTTTTTCTAATCGAACTTTAACCTTTTTTTCTCTATTTTGCCAGCTCTCTAATTCTTTTATAACCTCTAAAATCTTATCTTCTATTTCTTTCATTATAAGAACCTTATAGTCTCAAGATTATGAGGAACACGACAATCTAATCTTACCTTACGCCTAATATCATTTGCAAATTGTTCACAGGTTTGGGCGTCTCCGTGATTCAATAACACTATTTTTGGACGTGGCCTTATAGTTCTTAAATATCTCATTAATTGCCTTTTATCACTATGTCCTGAAAAACCTTCACAGGTTTCTAAATTCATATTAACTTTAACAGGAACCATTCCTCCATTTTCTCTATCATGTAAATGTATCTCATTAGCACCCTGTTGTAGTCTCTGCCCCATGGTTCCTGATGCTTGATAACCAACAAATATCATACTATTTCTTGAATCAGGAGCCCAATGACGCAGATATTCCATAACTGGCCCTCCATTGACCATACCAGAAGTAGCTAAAACTATTGCAGGTTCCTCCCTTCCACAAATCTCTTGTCTCATTTCAGGGCTTTCAACTTTATTGAAAATTTCGGATCTAAAAGGATTGTCTTGATTTTGATATATCTTATTACGCAAATTATTATTCAAATACTCGGGATATGCTGAGTGCAAAGCCGTGGCTTCCCATATCATACCATCTAAATATACGGGCATATCTTTCAACTTACCTTCTGAATAGGCTTTCTCAAGTACAAGCATAACCTCTTGAGAACGACCAACTGCAAAAACTGGAATTAAAATTTTGCCCTTTCTTTCAACAGTTCTATTAATTATTTCAGTAAGATTTCGGGTACCTTCTTCTCTTGATGGTTGGAAATCTTTGTAACCGCCATATGTTGATTCCATAATAAGAGCTTCAAGTCTAGGGAAATTATTAACGGCTCTATCAAAAAGCCAAGTATTTTCAAATTTAATATCTCCCGAAAAAACTAAATTATAAAGCCCTTCACCAACATGGAAATGCGCTGCTGCAGAACCTAAAATATGCCCTGAATTATGGAATGTTAGCTTTAAATCTGGTGCAATATCAGTAGTATCTCCATAATTTAGAGGTATTGTGTTTCTAATTGATTGTCGAATATGTTCTGTATTATAAGGAACTTTTTTCCCTTCACTGTTCTGAATTTTTATATAATCATTTTGTAAAAGAGAAGCTAATTCTCTTGTTGGAGGCGTACAATAAATTGGGCCATCAAAACCATAAACAAATAACATTGGAAGCAAAGCTGAGTGATCTAAATGCGCATGTGTAAGAACTACTGCATCAATCCCTTCGAGAGGAGTTACCTCTGGCGCACTTAAAAATGGACTTGGCTCCTTATCATTTCCTGGATTGAAACCGCAATCAATCAATACTTTACTATCTTTAGTCATTAAAAGATGACAGGAACGGCCTACCTCTCGATATCCACCTAATGCAGTAACTCTAATATGTTGTTCACCATCTATAGTATCACGGAATATTTTCTTACCAACTTTAGTTAGGAATTTCTTACGACCTTCTGCAATTTTATCCCCTAGCATATAATTCCGAATATCTTTCAATGTTTTAGATTCCATTGGAGCTGAACGCAAGACTACTGGATTCCAACCTAACTCTCTACGAATTTTATTGAGAACTACACCTTGCTTTCCTATCGCCTTACCTGGATTTTTAGCTTCAATAATAACATCTCCATTAATTTCATCAAACTTTATCTCAACAATACCCGCTTCCTCAGGGATTATTTCGTTTAGCTTCTGTTTAGCTGCAATAATTGGTTTTCGAACACTTGAATCTGCTTTGATTACTATGCGTTTTCTAACTTTCTGAGCTAAATTACGAATTAAATCATTATTCTCTGTGAAAATTTCTACGTTCGGAGTGTATAACACTACATTCGATGCTTCTACTTTAATATCGGTAAAAGATACGCTATCTGGTATGACTTCTGTCGCGACTTTCTTGACTAGTTTAATTACGTCTTCTACGGCCATTCTTGACCTCCTTTTTTATTAATTAGTAGCCCTTAAGCTTCTAAATTAGTCTCAATTTTCTTTAATTCATCTGGAGAAACTGGGTGATATCCTTTAGAATTAATTACACACATAGATATACCATCTCCTGAAGCTGAATCTCTTTTCATTGCTGCAACTAGAGCCCTGACTCCTAGTTCTTTACCTTGAGCCACAGTAATATTTTCTTTAAATCTATCTTCTAAAACACCATATACAAATGGTGAACCTGAACCTGTTGTTTGGTATTTGTCAGGTATTGAACCTCCTGCAGCATCAAGTGAATATACATGTGAGCCGTCTGAATCAACACCACCTAAAAGTAGCTGAACCCAGAACGGCATGTGCCTTCTACCATTCATAATATTAGCCATTAAAGTGGATGCAGCTTTTAGAGACATCTGCCTTCCATTCTTTAATTCATACAACTTAACTTCTGCAGATAACCATCTTGCTAACATTTGAGCATCTCCAACTAGACCTGCAACTGTTAAAGCCATATTATCAGATATCTTGAATAATTTCTGAGTGGTCTTGTGACCAATTAAATTACCCATTGTGGCTCTCATTTCTGTTGCCATCACTATGCCGTCTTTACAAACCAACCCTAAAGTGGTTGTACCTTTTTTTAAATCTTTTTCTGACAAAAATTCCCTCCAAAAAGTAGAATGTATGTTCATCGGAGCTAAGTATATTAGATTAATGGCTACTTTAAAAGCATAAACAAAATTTAAATATCGGCCACTAATCAACGTTAGAGGTTGTATAGTGTTTAAAGCCAGAATAAAAGCAGATAGTTTAAAAGAATTCATTGGAACCGTAGGTTCACTAGTGGACGAAGCAAAGTTGAATGTTACCGAAGATGGAATACAAATTAAAGCTGTAGATCCCTCTCATGTAGCTATGATTGAGACTAATTTAGCAAAATCTGCATTTGATGTTTTCGAAGCAAAAACAATGGAAATGGGTATAGATATTGATAAGTTCAAAACTGTTTTAACAGTTGCCGGAAAAACAGATATGGTAGAACTCGAAAAAGATGATGAGCTAAATAGGCTAGTCGTCACCATAGGTAACCTAACCAGAGCAATGCCCTTACTCGACACTTCTGGAATGCCTGATCCAAAGGTACCTTCTTTGGACTTACCGGCCTCAGTTAGTGTTGTTGTTGGAGAAATAGGACAAGGAATTAAGGCTTCAAAAACTGTATCTGACCACATTGCACTTTCGACTAGTAAAGATAGCTTTAGATTAGTATGTGAAGGAGATAATCAGAATCGTGTAGATTTATTATTAGGCAAAGAACAATTGGAAAAATTAGACTCAGCGGAGGATACCACTTCTCTCTTTTCTCTTGAATACTTTGCACTAATGGTCAACTCTTTACCTGCAGACAGAGTATTACACATTAATTTAGGAACTGATTTACCAGTTAAAATTGATGCTGATATAGCAGTTGATGATATGACTGGTGCTCAAGGAAATGTTAAATTTCTATTAGCTCCAAGAATTGATCGAGATTAATGTCTAAAAACCATTTTCTTCACATCTCTGATTATACTGGAGATGAACTGTGGGAAATCTTAAAACTGGCTAAACAAATTAAGGCTAAATTTAGAGCTAGAGAAAATTATAACCATTTTAACAATAAATCATTAGCCATGATATTTGCAAAACCGTCAGCAAGAACTCGAGTTTCTTTTGAAACTGGTTTTGAGTGGATGGGGGGTCACGCCCTTTTCCTAGGTCCAAACGATATTGGTATTGGAAAACGTGAAGCTATCAAAGATATTTCTAGAGTCTTTAGTAGATACAATGATATGATTATGGCAAGATTATTCGACCACAAACACATCATTGAATTAGCTGAGCATTCAACTATACCAGTAATTAATGGTTTAACTGATTACAACCATCCTTGCCAGATAATGACCGATATTTTTACTGTCTGGGAACATTTAAATGATATTGAAAATATAAAAATTGTTTACATGGGTGACGGGAACAATATAGTTCATTCCTGGTTACATTTAGCTATGAGATTTCCTTTGCATTTTGTGTGCTGTTGTCCAAAGGGATATGAGCCAGATAGCGAAACTGTAGAGAAGGCAAGAGCTGCAGAAATATCAAAGATAGAAATTAGTCACAATCCTACAGAAGCTGTAAAAGATGCAGACATGATTTACACAGATGTATGGGCCTCAATGGGACAAAAAGAAGAAGCTGAAGCTAGAGAAAGAATATTCAAACCATTCCAAGTAAATCAAGATTTAATGAATTCTACTGGTAAAAAAACTCTATTTATGCACTGTTTACCTGCTGAACGAGACAGAGAAGTAACTGATGAAGTAATGGAATCTGATTATTCAATCGCCTTTGATCAAGCTGAAAACAGGTTACATGTACAAAATGCAATAATGATTAAACTGAGTAAAAGATGAAAATCAGAAAAGTTGGTGTAATCGGTGCTGGACAAATGGGTGCTGGAATTGCCCAAGTTTGTGCAGGAATTGATAAAGAGGTAATACTCTGTGATATAAATGAAGAGTTTGTCCAAAATGGAATTAATACAATAACTAGTAACCTTCAAAGAAGTGTTACTAAAGAAAGAATTAATCAAGAAAAAATGGAAACTATCCTATCTAATGTAAATACTACAATACAAAACGGAAATTTAAGTGATTGTGATATTATCATAGAAGCAATTATAGAAAATGTAAATGTTAAGAAAAAACTTTTTGCTGATTTAGGTCAAACAACTAAAAAAGATGCGATATTAGCATCTAATACCTCTAGTATTCCTATTGGGATTTTGGCTGAAGCTAGCGGAAGACAAGCAAATGTAGTAGGTATGCATTTCATGAACCCAGTTCCAGTAATGAAACTAGTAGAAGTAATAAGAGCAAAAACTACTAGTGATGAGACATTCAATACTACTTTTAAATTAGCTAAAGATTTGAATAAAACTCCAGTTCTTGTTAATGACTTTCCTGGATTTGTTAGCAACCGAATTTTGCTTCCGATGCTCAACGAAGCAATGTTTTGCGTATTGGAAGGGGTAGCTGAACCTAAAGCTATTGATACAGTAATGAAACTAGGAATGAGTCACCCTATGGGACCCCTAAGACTTGCAGATTTTATAGGATTAGATACTTGTTTAGCAATTATGCAAGTATTACACCGAGATATGAATGATGAAAAATATAGGCCATGTCCTCTATTAATTGAAATGGTTAAGAATGGAAAATTAGGTAATAAGACTGGTGAAGGCTTCTACAAATACTAACACAGATTTAATTATAACCACTACCTAACCTGAATTATGGCAGATGAAAAAGGATCTAAAATAGAATCATTAGGTTTAGATGAAGCTTTAGAGGATCTGAAATTCCTTGCACAGAAAGTTTCGGACATGTCAAAAGAACTAATGCAAAAAGCAGCTGAACAAGCTGAGGGTGCAACTGACAAAATGGGAGATGTAGTAGAATCCACAGGTAATATTTTAATTTCAGCTGGTGAAACTATTAAATCCACAAAAAAGATGTTTGAAGATTAAAATAAGACCTAAAATATTATTGTCTCATCTCGACCCGGACCAAGTGAAACAATACTAATTGGAATATTCAAACTTACCGAAATATAATCTAAAAATATTTTCATTTTATCAGGTATAACTCCTTTAGAAATATCTATATCTGATGAAGACCATCCTGGAAAAGTTTTGTACACTGGTTTACATTTTGCAAGATAAGATAATGATGAAGGAAAATGGTTAACCTCTGAATCCTTATCATCTTTGTATGCTACACACACCTTAATTTCATCAACATCTGAAAGAATATCCAACTTAGTTATTGCTAAGGAAGTAAAACCACAAATTCGATGTGATAATTCTAACATAACTAAATCTAACCAACCGCATCTGCGTGGACGACCCGTAGTTGTACCAAATTCCTGACCTTTAGCTCTAATCATTTCTCCAATCTCATCCTCTAGTTCAGTAGGAAAAGGACCTGAACCAACTCTTGTAAGATACGCCTTAGTAACTCCTACTACTTTATCAATTTTAGAAGGAGCAATACCTGAGCCTAAAGCAGCTCCTGCAGTAGTTGGACTTGAAGAGGTGACAAAAGGATACGTGCCATATTCAATATCAATATGCACTCCCTGGGCTCCTTCTAAGAGAACATTATCTCCTTTGTCTATATGTTGATTGACTAATAAAGAAGCATCTGTGATAAAGTCACCTAATTTATTTCTCCATTCCCTACAAGTTTGAAATAAACCATCTACTGTCAAATTATTCTCTATTCCATAATAATTAAGTAATGCTAAATTACGAGGTAAGGCCTTCTCTAATCTATCAATAATCATATCATCATCTAAAAGATCACCCATCCTAATTCCAATTCGAGAAGCTTTATCAGAATAACAAGGACCAATTCCATTTCCAGTAGTACCTATCAATGATTTACCTTTAGAACTTTCTTCGCCACCATCCAATAATTTATGATATGGCATAATCACATGGGCTCTATCTGAAATAAACAATTGACCTCTTTCATTACCCAAATTATCTAACTCCTTGAGTAAAACATCCAGATTTACAACAACGCCATTGCCAATTATACTAATAATATCGTTCCGTAAAATACCTGAAGGAAGAAGATGTAATTTATATTTCTTACCATCAATAACTATAGTGTGACCTGCATTATTCCCCCCTTGTGAACGAGCTACAACTTTTGAATCATCTGCCAGATAATCTGTAATCTTACCTTTACCTTCATCACCCCATTGAGCACCGATTATCGTAGTTACACTCACTCTAAGGTACCACCTGATTTAACAACTTGAGAAAATAACGCAGGTAAAAGGAACATGGCTGAAATCATTGATGCAATTAGTAAAATTACTATAATAAAAACAAACCACCATAATGCACTTATTTTAATAGCAAAAGCTGAAGTCAAACCTACTAACGTAACTAATGTTGCTTCAAACAAGGTCTGTGCAGTTCTTGCAATCGCATTATAGACACTTGGCATATTTATTCCACCTTCAATAACTCTTTGAGTAATGTGTATTGAGAAATCAATTCCAACACCAATAACAATAGAACCAATCATTACTGTTACTAAACTTAGTGGCTGTCCTAATATCACGAAGGTAAGTGGTTCAAGTGAAACCACCCAAACAACAGGTAAAGTCGTAATAAGTCCCAACTTCCAATTTCTTCCAAAAGTTAAAGTCAATATACCAAAAACTAAAACTAAGCATATGACCAACGTATTAATTTGTGAACTTATCAATTGGGCATTCACACTTGTCCCTATTGCAGCTACGCCCGTTAATTCTGATATTTTAACGGGAGCATATGCATGTTCATTTCTAATCTCATTAACTCCAATTACTGCAGTTTCCATACCCTTGATATCTTTCAATGGCATATCTACATAAATTAAAGTCTTAGAATATTTACATTCAACACTTCCAGCAGTATCAGGTGAGCAATCCATAATCATACTAATCGCTTCAGGAGTAATACTATCATAAAATACATTTAAAATAAATTTTTGCAAGTCTCTTCCAACTAATTGATTATTAGCTACTTGATCTTCATGAAGAATTTCCCAAAATGATCTTTCTATTCCTTCATCAAGTCCTAACAAATCTAAAGTGCCATCTAGTGTTGAGGATTCATTTGTCGAGAACTTAACTGCTTTCATTACTTCAGTCAACGAAATTGCTGTAACATCAGGAACATCATTTAATCCTTCTCGATTACCGTCATCAGTACCTGCTACTAACAAATCAACTTGGTCCAAATGATCAACAGCGTCACTAGTAACTTCATCATAATTATTCTGGAAATCTCCCCGAGCAATCATCATACCAAAAGCTCCAGCATTAAATTCAGTTGAATATTTCACAATCCCTATTAATGTTGGCTCATCATCAGGTATCATATCTAAATAATCTATATTTGTCTCAAGTAATGGTAAAACTCCAACTGATAATAAGGTTATAACCAATAAAACTGCCAGAACTGGTTTGTTATGTTCAGTCACTACTTTTGCTAAGGTATGCCACTCTCCTTCTACTTTTTTATAATTATAATTAGTTAGAACTGCAATTGCAGGAGACATTACAAAGGTACATAACAAGCAAACAAAAATCCCTATGGTCAAACTAAGCCCTACTGTAAAAACAGGTCCTAAATTAGTATACATTAAGCTACCAAAACCAATCATCGTAGTCAGAGCTGAAAGAGCTATAGCCTTCCCAGTAGTAGAAAGTGCTTTCATCATTTTAATCTGTGCATTTTCTCCTTCTTCTTCTGCAAATCGATTAGATAAATGCAAGCCATAGGCTACGCCTAGAGCCATTAAAATCGGCCCTAAAGCAATTATTGTAGGTGTAGCTTCAATACCCGCCCAACCTATAAATCCATAAGTTATAAAAATTGAATAAAGCGTTGGTACTCCAGATATCAGAACGGCCCTAATTTTCTTTTGAATCAAAAATATAGCTACCGAACATAGAACAACACCAATTGGAAATACACGCCAGAATTCAGAAAAAGAACGTTCTGTTATTGCTTGAGTAACGGGTACAGGTCCAGTTAGCATCATACGACTGTAAGTTTGGCCATCCGGTCTACCCATATCCTCACCACGATTAATCATGACCTCATTAACTTTATCAATAATTACTGGAGGAGGGACGTCACTTGTGACACCAAATAAAATGACTGCAGTATCCAATATCCCATCACCATTAGTATCTCTTAGAACTTTTTCAAGAACTGCCGGAGGAAGATCTTCTACTATATCATCAATATCAGACTGGCTTGGAATTTCATAATGATTCAAGTTACCTGATTCAACTGCACTATCTTTTGCAATTTGAGCTCCCTGCCCTATTAACTCCGCAAAAGTAGTAGTCGCCCCATCAGATGAAGAAGCTGACCATTCTGCAGAATTTTCTATTATTGCGTCATAAACTCTACTATTAGTACTGTGAAGTTCTTTAATTAAAGTAGATACACTAAATGACCAAACTACATTGTCATACACGCCACCATCTGAAGGAACTATTCCTGCTCCCCCCTGCTCAGTTTGACCATTCGGATCTACAGTCCGTTCAATATGATCCATTTCAAGAAGAACATCTCTACTCGTTATGTTAGCTTTACTGGAAATGTCATATGCATTATCGGTTTCAACATAAATTACGATAATATCTGTTGACCAATCATCTCGAACTTCAAGAAGTAATTTCTCTTCTATTGATCCTTTTGGAAGATATACTTCCATCGCCCCATTAATATTAGTTTTACCAATTCCAATTAACATAAAAAGCATAATTGCTGTCATTATGCCCAATGTTATTGGTGGATAATCTGTAGTTAAATGAACAAAACTACGAGCTATAGGACTAATTTCAACTTCAGGAGCTGACGTCTCTCCTAATTTAGGAGAAACTTTAGATTTTTTAACTTTATGTATTCTCTGTGATGGTTCTGGTATTGCCAATCTAGAAGAGTCCTTAGAAGAAACCTTTTTGATAGAAGTATTTTCCATAACCTTACCGCCAAGAGCCTTACTAATCAATTCTTGTTGCTCTTCTGCTCTCCTATCAAAGAAACGATCTATACGACCCCTCAAACCTGAATTCTTATCATCTCCAGACACAATCTCAGTTATGTTACTAAAGAGGTGATAATAAATAGTTCACATGCCTTATAACTTTAAAATACAGGACCATTTATCAATTTAACGATGAGACATGAATTAGGAACAATTATTTTTCTGGCAATAGCTGCTAGTTCCTTAATATTTTTATCAATCGAAGCTGAAGGAGCTCCTGATTTATTTATAGATAATGCCGAATATTCTAATGACCAATCTCAAGAAAGACTACTCGTCGCAAGCGGAAGAGATAATGCTACCGACTACAAGTATTTGATTATAGATGATATTAATGATTCTCCTGAAAACTGGTCTCTACCAGAATTTAATGACTCTTCTTGGAGTTTCGGTGCTGCGCCTTTTGGTGATCGGTCATCTGGTGGTGTTGAACCGAATATAATATGGGATACTTCTGGCAGTTCTCCCTATAATGATGATGTTATACTCATAAGACACAAATTCCAAGTTTCCGGAATCGTAACCTCTGCTGAACTTGATGTAGCAGTTGCAAATTTTTGCACACCTTACTTAAATGGAAATATGATTTATGATGATAGAGGTGGAGATAGTCGAGCCCAGGAATATTGGAATGATGATGCTGCAGGAACAATAACTCCTTCTTTATTCAATCAAGGCGAAAATGTACTTGCTGTATATGCTCGTGATTATGTTGGAGGATGGGGTAGTAGCAATAGACAATGGATTGATCTACAATTAACGGCTCAAATTTTTGAACCCACTAATGAGTCTATAATTCTTGGAGATACTGTTAATATAGTAATAAATGGAGGAAATCAAGGAAACCAAAGTGCTGAAACTGTATTTCTAAATAGTACTTCGGGAATTTCTAACAATAGTAGCCTCTTTTTCGCATCATTACCTGCCAATTACAGTGGCCAAGTATTTATTAGTTGGATTCCTGAGAAAATAGGCCTTAATCAACTTAACATTTCATTTTCTTGTAATTGTAATGAAACTAATTTCACTAATAATTATTTTATTTTAAATGTGACTGCGAATATTTACTCATTAAATACTTCATTTAATAATGAATTATTGTCTGTGAACCAAAGTAGAATTGTTACCACCATAATTCAAGTTAGTAATGATGGGGATTTAACTGACAACATAACTCTAACATACGGAGATCCCATATTTAGTAACTGGAATATTATATTTACTCCCAATAATTTCTTACTAGAACCGGGCCAAACACAAAATGTTTTGCTAACTGCCCTCATACCTGAATCATATGAAGATGGATTCTATAATCTCTCTTTCAAAGTAGATAGTACTCATAATTACGTAATAACAAAAACCTTATTGAGCCGAGGTGCAAATAATGATGTGGATTGGAGATGGATAAATTCAACTGGTTCTGAAGAATTATTTAATAATACAAACTGGACAAAATTAGGATTTAATGATTCTTTATGGAGTGATGGAAATACTCCTTTCGGTGATACTGATTTAGGTGGAATGGACTACCAAACTTTCTGGGATGGTGATAATTATGCCTACTTTAGACATATAGTTAATATTTCGGATATTAGCCTTTATGATGGAGGATTTATGAGCATCGGTGTTGCAACAAATAATTATGGCGATCACTACATTAACGGAATTTATGTATTTGGTGATATAGATGGAGGTAGTGGACACGGAGCTGAATACTGGAATGAAGAAGTTCAAGTATACACAAACTATCTAAATCAAGGAGAAAATATAATTGCAAGTGTAGTTTATAACCCATCAAATACACAATGGTTTGACCAAGAAATTGAGATTACATTTCCTCAATCTAATTTATGGAATTACAAAACTGAAACGAATGAAATCCCTATTTATCTTGATTCAACACCTCCATCTTCAGGATTTATTAATGAAGGATTTTATCGTAATAATTCTACTTTTGAAGCTAAATGGAGATGCATGTCTGATTGTGGTGATTTAGAAGGGTATTATATTTATTACTTAGAAAAAGATGGGGGAAATATAGGTGAATGGATTTCTCTAGGGTTTTACACAAATACTTCTATGAATTTCAGTGGCCAAAATGGAATAATCTATCGATTTAAATCAGTTGCCATAGATACGCTCGGAAATATTGAATATAAAAACTCTTATGACACGGAAATGAATATTGATTTAGACTTACCTCAATCTAAACTTTGGATAGTTGAGGGAGATTATGAATTTACTAATCGAGATGGGGTGACTGTACAATGGAAAGCAAATCTCACATATGATATTCAAGCTTATCTAATAGAATATAGAGAGAGTGGAAATATAACGTGGAAAGATTTTGGATCATTCACTGGACCTGGTCAATATTGGTTTTCACCAACATATGATGCAACATTTGAACTTCGTTCACGAACAATTGATTATGCTGGTAACATTGAAATTAAAGAAGTTAGTGACATTACAATAACTTTTGATAGAGTAAAACCTATTGTGAAATTAAATCCTATCAATACTCTTGTTGGTCCTGAGGATTTGATAATTAGCATACTATACTCTAGTGAAGATTTAACTAATATAACTTTAGAATATGCCCAAATAAATGAAAATAATGAAGAAGAACTAGACTGGAAAATGTGGAGCAATGACTGGGAAAATAAATCGGCTATTACTAATTTATTAGATGCTAAAACCTATTATTTCCGAATTAACCCCTTGGATTTAGCAGGAAACGATTATACTAGAGAAACATATCAATTTACACTTCAAATCATTTCTGAAGAGGATCTTAATATCCAATTACCCGTTCATCCTCTAAAACCAGTTATGATTGGGAAAATTAGGAACATGGCTATTAGTGTCGATGAAGATGGTGATGGAATCTTTGAAACTAGTTTGGAAGAATATACTGGTACCGATTTGACTGGAATGACTGCAAACCAATATTGGATTGATTACGCTAACTCTAAAGTTGTATTTGGCAATGGAAATGATGGATATATGCCTCCCATTAATTCTTCAGTATCATTTGTTTATCATGGTTTTGACTTAAAAACTACAATAGATGCAACTCCTCCTGAACCAGTTACTATTGCTAGCTTCATTATTGAAGAAAGAAATAATGCTACTCTAGAATGGGAACGGCCTGTAGGTGCAGTAAGCTTCTTCATTGAAAGTAAAAGGAATTTCACTACGGACTGGATTTCAGTAATTATTATAGAGGCAAATAACACAGATGAACTGAAATATAAATTAGTAAATTTGAGTAATGGATTTCATTATTATCGAATTAGTTCTATTGACAGAATGGGATATACTAACTCAGATATGGAACCTAAATTCTTAGAGATAATTATCAAAGCTGAAATTATCAATGAAGTTATAAGAGAGGAGAAACCTGAGAATGATATTTATATTTATGTAGGTGCTGCAGTTTTATTAATCTCAATAGCACTATTCTCTGCAAGTTATATATTTAAAAGAAATGAAACGGATGAATTAATTAGTGATGGACCTGTATTGATACCTTTAGAAAGTTTTACAGAAGAAGGATTTAATGAAAAAGTAAATCAAACTTTAGATGTGGAAGATGATAAGGCACCTTTTAGTGTGATCTCAGGAAGTGAATTTTCTCGACAGGTTTCATTCATATGTGAGACTGGTTGTTCAAAAGAATTTAAAGGTAAAGGTGATGATGAAGAAATTATGTGCCCTTATTGTGGTACTATTGGTGAATCACCACTATAAATTGAACAACTATCTTTAAGGAATACTTGCTTACCTAGTTATGACTCCGAGCTCGGAAGTACCTGGTTTTTACAAAAAAAAACCATCTGAAAGATTAGAATTTATTAAAGAATTCGCTAACCTTTCCGATGAAGAAGCAAATGCCATAAGCGGATATGGCGCATTAGGTGAAGAAACGGCAAACAGAATGATAGAGAATGTAGTTGGTACATTCCCACTTCCTTTAGGTATTGCAGCTAATTTTATGGTTAATAAGAAAGAATACATGGTTCCTATGGCACTAGAAGAACCTTCTGTTGTAGCTGCAGCTACACACATGGCAAAGGGAACAAGAAAAATGGGAGGAATTATTGCTGATTCTGATGAACCAGTAATGATTGGCCAAATACAGTTAGTAAATTTAGAGGACCCATTTGCAGCAAAAAAACAAATAATTGAAAGGAGAGAAGAAATAATCCAATTGGCTAATGAGCAAGATCCCATTTTAGTCAAATTTGGAGGTGGCTGTAAAGATATTGAAGTTCGTGTACTTGAATCGGACACGGGACCAATGGTGATAACACACTTACTAGTAGATTGTAGAGATGCAATGGGAGCTAATGCAGTTAATACAATGGCTGAAGCTGTAGCTACTAGATTAGAAACTATAACTGGAGGAAGAGTGTATCTTCGAATTATATCTAATTTAGCAATTTACCGTAAATCAAGGGCAACTGCAATCTGGCCTGCTAAATTTTTAGGTGGTGAAGAAGTTGTTGACGGAATAATTGAAGCTTTTGCCTTTGCATGCGCAGATCCATTCAGAGTTGCAACACACAATAAAGGAATTATGAATGGAATCGATCCCGTAGTGATTGCTACAGGTAATGATTGGAGAGCAATAGAGGCGGGAGCACATACTTACGGCCAATGGAAAGAAGGACATTCTTCATTTACAACATGGGAAAAAACTGATAATGGAGATCTAAAAGGTAGTATTGAACTTCCAATGGCCATTGGATTGGTAGGTGGAGCAACGTCCACTCACCCTACTGCAAAAGCATGTGTCAAAATACTAGATGTTAAAATTCCGGGAGGTGCTACTGAACTATCTCAAGTAATTTGTGCAGTAGGATTATGTCAAAACTTAGGTGCCCTAAGAGCTTTGGCTTCTGAAGGGATACAGAGAGGGCATATGGGATTACATGCTCGCAATTTAGCAGTTCAAGCTGGTGCAAAGAAAAACGAAATAGATAAGGTTGCTGAAATGCTGAAGAATTCGGGCAAAATAAGGGCAGATATGGCTGAAGAATTTTTGAATGAATTAAGGAAATAATGACTATTTTATCAGATGAAGCCATATTATCTGCACTGGATCTTAAAGAATTAGAGATTGAACCATTTTATAGAGATAACCTAACACCAAATGGATATGATTTAACTATTGATGAAGTAGAAATCCCTAGTGAAAGTAAAGCAACTGCAGGAAGTCTTGTTATATCTCCCGGAAAACGTTTTGCAGTTTCAACAAAAGAACGTATAGGGTGTGGACCTAATATTTGTGCACAATTATGGCTTCGAACAAGCTGGGCCAGAAAAGGTATAATCTGTAGTTTCGGTAAAATTGATTCCGGATTTAATGGTACTTTAACATTGTTAGGATTCAATTCGAGTAGTAAAGAGGTAGAATTAAAGATAGGAGAAACCTTTGCTCAAATGGTATTTGAAATGATGTCTGGACCGGCTGCATCACTTTATTCTGAAAGAAGTGGAAACTATCAAAATCAAAAAGGAATTACCTGGTCGAAATAAGGAATTTTATTAATTCAACGAAACCATAACCTTCATCTTCTTTAGTTATATACTTAGGATATGTATCAATTAAACCTTCATAATTCATTACTGATTTAACACCAACAGTAGACTCAAAACATTCGAACATTGGTGAATCATTAGGTGAGTCTCCAATGTATATTATATTTTTACTATTCAGACCTAATTCTTCAAGAACTTTTAATGACATTTGTTCTTTATTATAATCACCAAACCATATATTAACATGAATATTAGATATAGCAGTACAAGCTCCCCCATGTTCTGCAAAATTTACAATATCCAATATTTCTTTCTTTGATAACTTTGTTTCTTCTGCAATATCTATCGCTAAATCCCATTGTCTAAAAGATTGATCAGAAGCCACCTTAATATTGGGGAAACTCAATAATAACTTGTCAAATAATAAATTCAATCTTGTTCGATTTATCGGCTGCACCTCTAAATCATAAAATGTTTTTCTTATTATCTTATTTTTATTTTTATAAAAGAAGAAAGCCCCATTCTCTCCAACAACAGCATCTATAGGCCACCATCGAGCAATTAAATCACACCAACCTGCAGGTCTCCCCGTTACAGCTATAGCTTTCAAGCCCCTTTCTCGAATTAATTCTAATGAACTATAAGCAACTCCTTTCAACTCATCGTTATTAACAAAAGTACCATCCAAATCGAACAATACTGCTTTAATATTACTGGATTCCTCAACACCCATGTCTGATAATGGTAACATAAATCCTGACAAAAAGCTAGTTTTAAATATACTTCGGCAGTAGAAGAAGTCCAAATAGGAGGTAAGAATGCCATCATTGTACGGTGCAGTCAAGAGCAAAACAGGAGAATTACTTCAAGAAAGTATGGATTATTGTAAAGGTGCTCTTCAATCAGTTTCACGTTCATTTGCCTTAACTATTCCTCTTGTAGAAAACAATATCTTAGGTCCAATTATGGTGGGATATCTAGAAGCTCGAATATTAGATACATTCGAAGATGATATTGGAAAAAGAGAGATTACATTAGAGGAAAGAATCCATTCTATGAATTTACTAATGGAAGTTTTGGAAAGTCCAAGTAGCCTTTCAGCCAAAGAAAAAGCTAAAACCTTGGTAGATTCAGCAGATGAAATGGTAGCTAATCCTAAATATCGGGACTTAGTAAAAAACATGGAGAGTATCCTTACCGTTCATGATAGTTTCGATGAGCGAACCAAAGAATGTATGGTGAGATGGTTAAAAGAAATGAATTTTGGAATGCAAAAATTTCTAAGACAAGAAGTTTATTCTTTCGAAGACTTAAATGAATACTGTTACTATGTGGCAGGTACACCATCTGGATTTTTAACTGAATTAATTCGAACAAGATCTAAAGATCTTTCCGAAGAGAACTCGTCCATTTTAAGGAATAACGAAAGGGATTTTGGATTATTTCTTCAGAAAGTCAATATAATACGTGATTATAGAGAGGACATATTAGATAATGAAAAAATATTTTGGCCTGGATTCTTATTTGAAAAACACAATCTAATACCTTCTGATCTTCTTAAACCTGAACATGAAACTCAATCCATGAGTATGTTAGATGAAATGCTTGATAATGCATGTCAACATATTGAACCCGTTAAAGAATATCTTAATGCAATACCAGATGAATATGCTGGTTTCAGAGCTGGAGCTGCTGTAAACTTTGCCATGGGTGTAGGAACTTTAGAAACTATGAGAAATAATAATGAAGTATTCTTTGGTGAAAAACCTGTTAAAATCACACATGAAGCAAGAGATAATATTCTTTCAGATCCCCTAGGTTTTGTTTCGAACTGAACTTTAATATCTCCTCTTGAATATTCGATAATAATGACCCGAAGATTACAACTCTTAACTGGATTATTAATTTTATCGTTATTTTTTGTAATGGAAACTGAAGCAGCCCCTAGTACTGGTACTATTGAAGTCGCATTTATTTTATCTGAATTTGAAGATCAAGAATACCAGAGCGTGCATGATCAGGACTATTTTGAAGAACTAGCATTTGGAAATGAAGATTCAATGTGGGCATATTATTATGAAGTCTCAAGAGGTGAATTAGATATTCAGGGAGATGTTTATGGACCTTATACCCTTGATGGTGATGCTGCTGATTATGGCACTGAAAATACAGAATTTGTCAGAGATAGTGTAGAAATTGCTGATGATGATATTGACTATAGAGACTACGATGCTGTAATGGTAATCCATTCAGGAGCTGGGGAAGAATCAACTGGCAATGGCGATGATGTATGGTCTATTCATTGGCCAAGTGTAAATATAGAAACTGATGATAATAACCACATAATAGAAGAAATTACACAGGCTCCAGAATACGAAAATTCAAATGGCCAAAGGAGTCCTCTAGGTGTATGGTGTCATGAATTTGGACATGAATTGGGAATACCTGATTTGTATGATACAGATAGCTCTTCAGAAGGAATTGGAAATTGGGGATTAATGGCATCGGGTTCATGGGCTAATGATGGAGAAACTCCTGTTTACTTTAGTGCTTGGTCCAGATATTGGTTAGGGTGGATAGAACCAACCGTAATCACTGAAGACATTAATAATCTTGAGTTGGAACCAATCGAAAATGGTGGAAATGTATACCTTTTACCAATTCCGGGGAATTGGTCAAGTTCAAATGAATATTATTTATTAGAAAACAGACAGCAATTGAAATATGATAGCTATCTTCCTGGTGAAGGTCTGTTAATATGGCATATTGATGAAGAAATAATAGACTCCAAATGGAACTCTAATGGAGTTAACTCAGATGAAGAACATAAGGGAGTTGATCTTGAAGAAGCTGATGGAAATGATGATTTAGACAGTTTAACTAATCGAGGAGACGATGGAGACCCCTACAATTCAGGCTCATTTACAAAAGATAGTTATCCAAATTCATTAGCATACAATGGTACTGAATCGGGATGGAAAATAGAAAATATTGAAACCAGTGGAGATAATATTATCTTAGATATTAGCTTCTTATCTAAACCACATGCAGTAGCTGATGCCGATGAGGCTGTTATTACTGAAGGATTAGAACTACAATTCTACGGCAATGAATCATGGGATGAAGATGGAAATATTGTCAGCTATACCTGGGACTTCGGAGATGGAGATTATGCATACACTGACAATCCTACACATATTTTTACACAAAATGGAACCTATGACGTTAAGCTCACTGTCTGTGATAATAATGACCTATGCGATTCTATGATTCTTAATATATTTGTAAACAAACCCCCGATTGCTGTTGTTGAAATTTCTAAGTTGA
>LWDU01040404.1_pt1 | contig 93210 bp, 80 predicted proteins | sample 727161 | NCBI WGS metagenome assembly LWDU01 (sample SAMN04566230, study PRJNA314399) | hydrothermal vent metagenome | isolation source: deep sea hydrothermal plume seawater | place: Mexico: Gulf of California, Guaymas Basin | collected 2004-07-11 | reverse complement strand
CGCGGAATTCAGAGCGATATGTTGATCTCGGTGTCGCTTCGTTTGGCCACTCGGTAGACCTCGTCCAAGGTCGTGATTCCGTTGAGAACCTTGAGTAAACCGTCCTGGTAGAGCGTTTTTAGGCCTTGGCCCAACGCGGCCCCCCGGATTTCCTCGGCCGACTTGTTGCTAAAGATCAGGTCGCGAATTAATGCGGTAACCCGCATTAATTCGATGATTCCAATGCGTCCGCGGTACCCATTCTTCTGGCAGTGGCTGCATCCCTTACCTCGCATGAAGGTCGCCTCGGCTGCCCTTTCGGCCGAGATTCCGGCGTCCCGTAAGACCGCATCGGTGATCTCCGCTGGCGCTCGACAACGGGAGCAATTGACTGCTGGCGACCAGATAATTGGGCACACCCATGTCGACCATGCGTGTAACAGCACTAGGCGCATCGTTCGTATGCAGCGTACTGAAAACCAAGTGTCCAGTTAAGCTGGCCTGGATTCCCATCGATGCCGTCTCTTCATCTCGCATTTCACCCACGAGGATGATATTGGGTGCTTGACGCAACATCGAGCGGATAATGCGAGAGAAGTCGAGTCCGATGTGGTGTCTGACTTCGCACTGGTTGATGCCCGGCAAGTAGTATTCCACCGGGTCCTCCGCCGTAATGATCTTGCGGTCTGGGCGATTGAGGGCGTTGAGGGCGGCGTAGAGGGTGGTGGTTTTCCCCGATCCGGTTGGACCGGTCACCAGGATAATTCCATTGGGGCGGCGGATCAGCTGCTGGAAGACCTGGAAATTGTCTTCCGAGAGGCCGAGTTGACGGATGCCGATCTTGATGTTGTCTTTGTCCAAGAGCCGCATCACGATCGATTGGCCGTGGTTGGTCGGGATCACGCTGACTCTCAGATCGAGCTCTTTGTCGCCCACGGTCACTTTGATCCGACCGTCCTGTGCTCGCCGACGTTCGGCAATGTCCATGCGGCCCAGGATCTTGATACGGGAGAGGATCGACGCCAAAAGTCGACGGGGCGTGTTGTCACGTTCCATCAACACGCCATCGATCCGGTATCGGATCCGCACGCGTTTTTCGAAGGGCTCGATGTGGATGTCGCTGGCTCGAAGTTGCACAGCTTCCTGGATCATGATGTGAACCAGTTTGACGATCGGGGCCGAGTTCTCATCCACCGACTCATCGTCGGAAATCGAACCCTCCTCAGTCTCGGTAAAGTCGATGGCCGTGTCGGTGAATTCCTGCAACATCGAGTCAGCCGACTCACCTTCGATCTGCCCATAGTAGCGGTTGATATGCTCGGTGATCACGTCGCGAGGAGCCAAGGCGATTTCGATCGTACGGGCGAGAATGAATCGCAGTTTCTCAAACGTCTCGATCTCCATCGGGTCGGCGACGATCACCTTCAGTGATTCGCCTTCGGCCGACATCGGTAAGACCGTGTTTTCGCGCGCCACCGATTCGGGAACCAATTCGATCACTTCGTCGGGAATCGATATCTCTTTGAGGTCCACGTAGTCCAGGTTGTGTTGTTCGGCCATCGCCAACATGACTTCCCCACCCTCGGCATATCCTAGGCGAGTTAGGCAGTCTGCAGTGTCCATGTTCTGTTCTCGAGCCATCTGTTCCGCTTCGGACAGCTGGTCAAGGCTTACAACGCCTTTGCGGAGCAGGATTTCCCGATAATCGGCCATGGTGTCGGACCTCTGTAAAAAACAACAAAAGCGAATAGCGTTTGGCGAATGCCTATCCTAGTGTGAACAATCCGAGGCCGCCATTCAAGACACAGAGCGAATTAACCCTGCAGGGGGGTGATGTCTGGGTGTTCCGAGCGGCGTTCTAAACGCTCCGTGGGCTTGCACCGCGCGGCCAGCGCGTTCGCGGCCAGCCACCGATGTCTTGACTCCACCGGACAAATGACAATTGATAAATTACTAATGACAAATAGAATCCAGCCCCGTTCCCATCGTGTTCGCAGCACATCAGCACACCAATTCCACCTCCCGAGAATCATGAGTCTACCAGGTACGATTGTTTGGCCGCGGAGCCGAGTACCACTCGAACCGGGGCAGGTGATGTTGTCGTTTGACGATGGCCCCAACCACCATCCCGGTACGACCGATCGTTTGCTGGACGTATTGGAGCAAGCGGGTGTGTTGGCCAGTTTTTGTGTGGTCGGTCGGCAGGCGGCCCGGCGACCTGACCTAGTGCAGCGGATCTTCGAACAGGGGCATTGCCTGGTCAATCACTCCCAGACGCATCCCTTCCCGCCGCCGACCTCCTCTGCCCGCTGGCTGTCAGAGATCGACGAGTGTGATTCTGTGTTGGCAAACGTTTTAGGGCAGCCAGATTTTCGGTCGTCGTCCTTTCGGCCCCCTTACGGGATATTGACGCCCAGCATACGTCGAGCCCTGCGGCTGCGTTCGATGCGAGTTTCCCCGATCACCTACTACGCATTCGATACCTATTTCTCGCCCGCCAACTCGAGCCGAGTTGTGGAACGGATCGTTCGCAACGCTCGAAACCACGGTGGTGGAGCGTATGTCCTGCACGATTATCGCTACCGCCGGCGAGACAGTCGGCGGTGCGCCTGGCCCCGTTCTTCGGCCAACCGATCGTGGGTCCCCGATGCGACTCGACAGATCATCGAGCGAGTGACGGCGATGGGGTTTTCGTTTGTCTCGCTTGACGCGCGCCTATAATTGTAACGGACGTCCGAAATCGAACGATCATTGACCCGCGTGTCGAGTGTTACAATCCATTGGACCGCTAAAAACTGCGTCCCGATCGAGCTGAGGGCATAGAATGGTCGATTTGGTCATTGTTACCGATGCGGGTCTGGACCGAGTGGCGGGCAACGGCGACGACGGGGACAACGCACCTTTACTGTGACCGCAAAGAAAATTGACCGATGCTGCATCGATCTGTTACCGAGCAGGGGGCCCTACCAAACCGCGATGTTATGCACAGAGTTTGCCGGAGGAGACACATGTCGATAAACGCAATGGTCGGCCGATTTCAGAAATTTACCAGCGCGGCCCTTCTTGTGGCGTTATCTACGTTCCTTTTCCACTCTAGCGCCGATGCGCAAGAGCTGGCCGACGCTGTGTTGACCGGCAAAGCGACGCCTTCCAGTAGCGGCGATTCGAAAGCGGTACGCACATCCGATGCGTCGACGGACGACGGTCTCCGAAACGCGAAGGCACTCACCGAAATATTGACGATTGCCCGCCAGTGTGTGAAGCGAATCGACGAGCAAATCGTCGACTACAGCTGCGTGTTGATCAAACGCGAAAGAGTGAATGGTCAGCTTGGCGGCTATCAGTACATGACAGCTAAGGTACGTCACCACAAGGACGACAAGACAAAGTCGATTCCGTTTAGTCTCTATCTGCGTTTTCATCAACCTGATGAATTTCGTGACCGGGAAGTGCTCTATGTTGACGGATTCAATGCGGGGAAGATCATCGCCAAGAAGGGGGGAGACCGATTCGCCTACCTGACGAGCGAGTTTGCTCCCGAGAGCGAGATCGCCATGCGTGGAAACCGATATCCGATCACCGAGTTTGGCGTGCAGAACTTGGCACATCGGCTTCTCGAGATAGCCGAGAACGAGAGTTTCCTCAGCGGCTGCGACTTGGAATTGCGTCGCCAAGCGAAGGTGGATGGTCGGGTTTGTGTCGCGATCGTGGTAACGAAGCGGGAGCGAACAGCGGACGACCCATTCTCTTTGGCTCGAGTTTTTATCGATAAGGAGCTGATGATACCGATTCATTTTGAGTCGTTTGGCTGGCTCACGTCCAGCGGCAAGCCTCGGTTATTAGAGCAGTACACGTATCGAAATCTGAAGTTGAACGTTGGCTTTAGTGATGCGGATTTTGACCGAAACAACTCGACGTATGGCTTTCGCAAAACTCGCTGATGACAGGCGTGGACGCCAGTCAGCGGTAATCGAATGTCCTGTGCATAGCGACATTGCCGGCCACATGCTCTTTTCACCAACTTTAGATGTTTGGCCGCCCACCTAATGGTTGCATATGTCGGATCCGCCGTTCACAATGCCGCATTGGCCCTTCGGTTGTAGCCCAATCGACGGGCTCGATTTTTCCGCGTACCGTATATTCCCTTCGAATCTGGATCTGACCCCGAATGGCGGTTCCCGCAACATCTGGCGCCTTTTTGCAACTGGTCGAAAAGAGCGGTTTGCTTACGCCCGAGTTGACCGTGTCGGTGTCGAAGAATCTAAACCGCGAAGAGGATTCGGCGAAACTGGCGGCGAGGGCTTTTGTCACGGCCAAATTGCTTACCGTTTTTCAGGCAAAGCAACTTCTGAAGGGACGATGGCGGGGCCTTTGTATCGACAACTATAGGCTGTTGTATCCGGTCGGCGCCGGTGGAATGGGCTACGTTTATGCGGCCCAGGAAGAGGGTTCCGACTGGCACGTCGCGTTGAAAGTTCTCGCCGACAGATTTCGCCGAGACGCGGCCATGTTGACACGTATTCAACTAGAGGCCGAGGCCGGCATGCGGCTCAAGCATCCGAACATCCTTCGCACCTGGTCGACCAATCGATTCGATGGTGGCCAGGGTGAGTTTCATTACATGGTGATGGAATTGGTCAAAGGGATCAGTGTTCAGGAAATGGTCTGTCTCCAAAAGCCGATTCCAGTTTGGCGGGCTTGCGATGTCGTTCGCCAGGCAGCGATGGGCCTGCAACATGCGCACGACAAGGGCTTGGTTCATCGCGATGTCAAGCCAGAGAACTTGCTCGTCCGCACTGATGGTAGCGTGAAAATCCTCGACTTCGGTCTGGCGATGATTGACGAACACGATGAAGAATTCTCGATGGCAATGATCATGGGCCAGGACCGTCTTGGTACGGCTGACTACGTGGCGCCAGAGCAGTCAATCAACAGTTATCGAATTGATCACCGGGCCGACATCTACAGTTTGGGTTGCACGCTGTACTATTCACTCGTCGGACAACCACCGTTTCCGTATGAATCGGTCTCCGTCAAGATCCGTTGCCATCGCCAAAAGCGTCCGAAGGCGGTTACGGATTTTCGATGGCCAAACGACCCGAGCGACGATTCTCGGAAGTGGAGCAGATCGCCGTGTTGCTGGAAAGCGAATCGAGAAAAGAGCCGGTGGAGTTTAGTTTCGAACGAATACTGCGTGCGCGAGGTCGCCTGGCGAAACGTCGAGAGTTGGAGAGACTGCAACGTCAACGAAAGGATGCGGAATCGACCCAGGCCCATGCCAATACCATCGTTGCGCAAGACAATGGTGCAACGATCGCATCGACCGACTCGAACCCCGCCAAGGCTGTGGAGCGAAAGGGTTCGGTTGACTCGTAGCCTCGACCGGCTGAGTCCTGAGTGCTAACTTCTCAATTTGCCCGTCACTGATGCTCTTCGATCGATTCGTATGTCACAGCCACGACAACCTCTGTTGCACTTGATTTCGCGTAGCCTACGCCGCCGCTGTCCACTGTGCGGGGAAGGGAGACTGTTTCGACTCTGGCTTCGTATGCACTTGACGTGCCCGAAATGTGGTGTCACGTTCGCTCGTGAACCGGGGTATTTAACGGCGGCAATTGTGGCCGGTGTCTATCCCATTTGCCTGTTCCAACAACTGCTCCCGCAAAACGTACTGCTAACGGTCGGTTTGATTTTTTGCGTCGTCTTTCCAGTCCTTGTCTTCCCCTTTGCGCGGTCGTTTTGGTTGGGATTCGACGAGTATTTCGACCCGCGGCCACCCGTTCCATCGGGAGACAGTGACGCGGACGAACAGAGCGGAAACACGACATGAAATCCGGATGCCCATAGTGGATGCGATTGGATTGATCTGAATATTCGCTACATCCGGACCTGATCGCCCAGCCACTGGCCAGCGGTAGCGTTCGCAGCTAGAGCGATGATGCGTTTCGGTTCGATGGTAAGACAAACGACCGTTGGTGCTGGAACGAATGAAGGGAGTCAAGGATGAGACGCAGTTTATGGATGGCTTTAGTAGTGGCCCTGACCGTACTTGGGTCGGCACAGACGTCGCACGCCGCCAATTGGGATGTTCTGATGCGTTGGTTTGAGAGTCCACCGACCTACGGGCCTCACAAAGTCCGTGGCTGCCAGGACTGCTTGATGCCATGGCAACCAATCCAAAGTACGATGCACATGAACGTTTTGCCTCCGGGAATGTACCGCCCGATTGGGTTGCGTCGACCGTTCCCATCTGCCGCACCGCGGACTCCCAGTTTTCAGGGCGCCTGCCGAGCAATGTCGAAATACTGTAGCGGGACTCACTGTTCGAACGTCCGCTAGTAGTTGCCGAACATGGTTCCACCGGCACAGGGCCGCGTAGTTGCCAAACCTAGGTTCCACCGGCACAGGGCCGGTGGGGACTCTTTTGATCGCGAGTTATTCTTTTCGCACGGCACAGAATTGTTCGACGGCGAATTCGAGATCGGCTCGCGTATGAGCGGCCGAAACTTGGGTGCGAATGCGCGCCTCGCCGCGTGGCACGACGGGAAAAGAAAACCCGACGACGAATACGCCTTTCTGCAACAACGCAGTCGACATTTGCTGCGCCAATCTGGCGTCGCCCAACATGATCGGGACGATCGGGTGTTCACCGGGGAGAATGTCGAAGTTGGCCACAGTGAGCGCGTCTCGAAAAAATGCTGTGTTCTCCATCAGCCGATCTCGCAAGTCGGTGGAAGCTTCAATTAGATCGAGGGCCTTGATCGATGCGCAGACGATGGGAGGGGCTAGTGAATTGGAAAACAGATAGGGTCGTGACCGCTGGCGAAGCAGGTCGATGATTTCTTGCCGTCCGGCCGTGTACCCACCGCTCGCTCCGCCGAGGGCTTTGCCCAAAGTACCCGTGATAATGTCGACGCGATCCATCACCTGATGATGTTCATGAGTCCCCCGGCCATTCGGACCCATGAAGCCAACCGCATGAGAATCGTCCACCATCAACATTGCATCGTATTCGTCGGCAAGTTGGCAGAGGTCGGGAAGTTTCGCGATGTAGCCATCCATGGAGAAGACGCCGTCGGTTGCGATGAGTCGCGTGCGCGACTCTCGAGTCGCTTCGAGGCATCGTTTGGCGTCATCCATGTCGCTGTTGGCGTAGCGTTGGCGTTGTGCTTTACAGAGTCGGATTCCGTCAATGATGCTTGCGTGGTTTAGCTGATCGGAAACGATGGCGTCCTCTGGTCCCAGCAGCGTTTCGAAGAGTCCACCGTTGGCATCAAAACAGGACGAGTAAAGGATGGCATCGTCCATGCCGAGGAATGACGCAATTCGCCGCTCGAGTTCTCGATGAATGCCCTGAGTTCCGCAGATGAATCGGACGGACGACAGACCATATCCCCAACGGTCGAGTCCCTGGTGAGCGGCGGCGATGATCTCTGGGTGATTGGACAGCCCGAGATAGTTGTTCGCACAAAAATTGAGCGACTCGGTCGATTCGGTCGCTAGATGAGGTTGTTGGGGGGTAACAATCTCACGTTCCGCCTTGTAGAGACCCTCCTCACGAATTGTGGAGAGTTCGTCGGTCAAGCGTTGGAGCATTTCAGGGTTCATCAGGATCTCGTCACGACGGGGCGACACGGTCGAAACAGCCACACGGAGACTGATTCTACCGGTTTCGCAGGTCAATTCTACGCGGTCAGAAAGAGGTGTTTGGGCGACGGTTTTGAGATACTGGCCGAGTTGTGGCGGTCCGAAAGGGTCACGGCATCACACCTGACTGGTATTGAACGGTTAGTGACCCTTGCCAGTGGTGGTCCGGTTATGCTAACCTGCCCTGTTTCCATGGGCCATCTCACGTCTTTAATGACGTTTATTGCCTTAAGTGCAACGAAAATCGTGTTGGCAGCCAGTCAAGTCAGGAGAAATCGTTAGTGGGTACGAAGAAGACAGGAAAAGGGCGACGCAAAATCGGACGAAAGAAGCGACGCATGCGGGCGAAGATTCGACACCGCAAGAAGTAACTTGTTCGGATTAGGGCCATGGGGCCATTTCTGCACATAATTGGGAGCGGCCAAGCGTTGGAGTAACACTCTTATTTGGCTTGCGGTCAGTTGGCCGCGCGATCTCAGCTCCCCAGTTACTCCACTCATTTCGATTTACTCGGGGCTGCGCAGCGAGTAGATCTTCTGAGGCCACCAAGAAATTGCACTGAATTTCGTTCGCGAACTTCATCTTTCTATTGGCCAAACTCGATACCGTAACTAGTGTATTAAGCTTCGTTCGGCATAGCCGAACATCTCAATATCGATACAGATTTGGCTCGGCGCGTGCCGAGTCGTTTGAGACGATGATGACTTTTTGAATGGGAGTGACACAAAATGAACACTTTTACCGCAAATTGGGAGGACGAAGAGAACAACCGCATCGTGCAGTTGGCTGTCGATTATCAAATCGACGACGGCCAAATCGCGATCGACACCGTCACTCCCACCTCGATCATTTTCTTTGATTCCGCGTCGCGGACACCCGTTCGTCGCATCGGCGTTTGGACCGAAAAAGGACGCGCTGTACTACGACGACAATTCCAGGCCGAAACTCCGGCTCGGCATTTGCAGAACCTGATCGAACAAGAACTGCCGATTACCGTTTCTTAATCGGTTCCTCCCGCTGCATGCAATCACACGTCCGACGCTCTCCGTTTGAGCGTCGGACGTTTTTTTATGTGGGTATGGTTGCACGGCCTGCTTTAAGCATCTTGACGAGCCAGTAATACAAGCACGAATCGCTAGCGAGTGAGTCTTGAGAGTGGCAAACGACTCACTCGCTGGCGATTCGTGGTTGTACTTCCAGTGTCAGAGCCCTTTAATTTACCTGGACACCATAGGGCGGAGCCAGTGGCACACGTCACCACAATCATTACCATAGACGGTGCAACCAAGCCGTCATGGAGCTGCCTCATGCGTCGATCTGCTATCCCGATCATCTTGTTCACCATGTCCGTTCTTGCCGGCCCCGTGAACTGCCAAGAGACGGCCGATGAAATCAAGATGCAATATCGAGCGTTCGTTGAACAGAAAATTCAACAGGGTGTTTTTGCGCAGCTCTCTTCACCGGCCCTGGTTCGGGCTGAGGCATTTTCTCAATTCGCCGGTCTGCCTCCACAGGACCGCATGCGGCTATTGCTGGCTTGTAAAGGCGCAGCCAGCGCGGTTGCCGAACGGTATCGCGTGCCGGCTGCAATTCTAGATCGAGTTCCGTGGGAACGGCACAAAAAATTTATGCTCAACGGTCACGAGGTGAATTTTCCCGAGTCGTTTAAGCGAGTCGACTCAAAACGCCAGGTGAACCCGGCCACCGTGGTGATTACGACATTGTCGACATCCATTCAGGTCAACGTGCAATACGAGCGAACGGGAGTTGGTTCGGGAGGTTCCGGTGGAATCAACGGCGTATTCTTGCACGAGATTTACATCAACACACTCAACACTGTTGCACGTCCTCAGCAATTCGCGGAATTTGAAGTGTACCGAATGAAGCAAATGCAGCAGTCGATGAGCGATTTTTTGGTAGCGATCCTGTCGACGGAATTAACGCTCAACGACGAGCAGCGGAAACTCGCGCGTGAGTGGTATTTGGACCAACTGGACGACGTTGCCGCAAACCCCGACAACCCAATCGGTCAGAATACTTCGTTCGCCCTCAAGCGACTCGATGACGAGTCATTGGAAAAAATCCTCTCAATAGACCAGTGGGTTATTTGGAAGACGAAACGAACGACGCTGGAACAACGTCGCTGGTGAGACGATTGATTGACTTCGCCGCACGGATCATTACGGTTGTACTTGGTACGAGTCAGTTCTAAACAAAAGCGGTGACAAGTCACCGTACTCCAAGCTTTGGAGTGCTCCGACTTGTCGGAGCCTTCATTTCCTAGCGAAAGATCCTTCCCTTCCGGAGCCTAAACTGTGTTCAACCTATTGTGCAAAAATTGCTTACCGGTAGCCCTCTTGCTTTGCCCTATCACGGCCCAGTGCGTCAGTGCTCAAACGCCTCGTTCGATGAGCAACGACGAGTTCGAACAACTGTATCGCGACGTTTCGAACTGGGGTCGGTGGGGAAAAACCGATCAACTCGGCACATTGAATCTCATTACCGCCACCAAGCGCAAACAGGCGGCGAAGTTAGTCGTCGAGGGGATATCGGTGTCGTTGGCTCGTATTCCGGAGGAAGTCAAGGCAGCCGATAATCCAGATCCATTTGTGCAAACGATGTTAAGGACGGGGAGCGAGCCGGGCAATATGTGGGCGGTCGACAACTACAGCGTGTCTTACCACGGGTTTGCCCACACACATATGGATTCGCTTTGCCACTTGCTGTACCGAGGCAAGATGTACAACGGTTTCTCGAAAGATGAAATAACGAAGGAGGGCACGAAAAAGCTGAGCATTCACAACGTACAGCCGGGTGTGTTTACCCGTGGTGTTCTGATCGATATCCCAGCCCTACGCGGTGTGGAATACCTGAGCCCAGGTAGTCCGATTTATCCCGATGAACTGGATGCGTGGGTGAATCGAGCTGGTATCGAGATCAAGCCGGGCGATGTTGTTTTCTTTCGTACGGGCCGCTGGGCGATGCGCGACAAGGAAGGGCCTTGGAGCGTTGGCGAACAGGGCGCCGCAGGGCTCCATGCCTCGTGCGGCCGCTGGCTCCGTAAGCAGGACATGGCAATGGTCGGCAGCGACGCAGCCATGGATGTCATGCCCTCGGGCGTCGAAGGCGTAACCCATCCCATTCATGTGCTAACTCTCAATGCGATGGGCATTCATATTTTTGACAATTGCGATCTGGAACTCCTTAGCAAAACGTGCGCAAAACTCAAACGCTGGGAGTTCCTCATAACTGCCGCACCGATTCCAGTGAAGGGCGGCACAGGCTCGCCGCTCAACCCAATCGCCAGCTTTTGATAAGATGAGTGGGTGGGTAGTTACCAAACCAAAAATCCCCCGGCGCACGGCCGGTGGGAAAATTAATATTCTGTTTCCGGCCTTGGTTAGAGGGTGAATTATTGTGTCCGAAGTTGTCATTCCCTCTATCGATCCAAACGAAGAACTACCATTCCAGAATATCGACGAAACCGACTTTCGCGGGATGTCCAGGGCTGAGCAAATTCGGCACTTTGAGGTCGAGGGCTATTTGGTCATGCCCGAAATCCTCGATGGAGAGACAATCGGACGGCTACAGCAAGAGTTGGCTGATGCGGAGATGACGCATAAAAGTTACAGCGTCTACCAAACAACCGGCGTCGGGCAACCGCAGTGGCACAGTCGTGCCGCTTGCGAGCTGATTGGTCTTCCCGCGATGATCGTTTTTCTCAAAGATCTCTTGGGTCCGGACATTGTATTCACTCGCGGTTTTTTCCAGCGGACTCTACCAGGGTCACCTCCCATCTCGATGCATACCGATGGCCAACCTCATGGATCAGACCTTTTTGGGTACGAGGGAAGTTGTCCGAAGCTCATTCGCATCCTCTACTACCTCGATGATTTAACTGCGACCCGAGCACCTTTCCGACTCATTCCTCGCTCTCACCTTTCCTTTCATGCGGATGCCAGTCCGTACATCAGGTACAAGTACCATCCCAAAGAGATCACCATAACGGTTCCAGCGGGCTCGGCCGTTTTAATACCGGCGATGCTCTTTCATGGCACTCATCCCAATGTCGATCCCGTCCCGCGGGAGCTGATCCAATACGGCTACCGACCGGCGTGGGGCGGCCCGATCAAGCCGGTGGAAGAATGGGGTGAAGAACTGGTAGCCAACGCACCTGAAATCGCCAAACCGTTTCTTCAGAGCTTGAATACCACGGGGTTAGAATGGGTTCAGCCGCACAAGCCAGCGAGCATGCGAACCAAGTCGGATGCCATCGATCCCGATCGATGGGGATGAAAACTCACACGATGTTAAAGAATTGATGGAACGCTGAGGATTTGAGCCGCGAATGCGGCGACAGCAGCAAACTTCACTGGCAGTGCCACACACTGTTCCGCACCCAACGTTATCCCAGCGGTTCCAACGCCAGTTGTTGAATGGCCTTCAGGTCCAGTTTTCCTGTTCCCAGTACGGGAATTTCATCCACCTGGACATAAGCGTCACGAGAAGGGATGAAGAGATTAGGCAACCCAGCGGCGGCGAGTCCTTGATTTAGTTGCTCGGGTGTCTGGTCCATGGGCAAGTGGACGACAGCTAGCCGCTCCCCCTTTTTCGTGTCGGGAACCGAGGTGACGACAGCCAGAAGATCCTCGCCACCGAGTAGTTTGGCCAACTCCTCTTCCACTCGAATGTGTGGGACCATTTCCCCGCCAATCTTCGAGAAGCGGCTAAGGCGCCCCGTAATAAAGATGAAGCCGTCCTCATCGATCCGAGCCACGTCACCTGTGTTGTACCAGCCGTCGTTGATCACCTGTGCCGTCAGGTCATCACGCCCTAAATAACCTTTCATTACATTCGGGCCCTTAATCCACAGTAAGCCGTCCTCGTTGACGGACTGTTCCGCCATCGTTTCTGGATCGACGATTTTTGCGCTGACTCCTTCGAATGGCCGCCCCACGGAACCTTCGCGGGCGTCCGGCATGTCCGTGTGTGAGCGGCTCACCGGAACGTTTACCGATACCAACGGCGAGAGTTCGGTTGTTCCGTATCCCTCGACTGGTCGAACACCAAATTTCTCTTCGAATGCATCGGACAATTCTCTCGGTAGTTTTTCGGCACCGGCAACGACTACATCCAGCGTGCTAAGTTGTTCGGGCTTGCACCGTTTTACGTAAGACCGCAGGAATGTTGGCGTCGCGAGCAACACGGTACCCTTCATCTGTTCGCACAGTTTTCCAACCACTTTGGCGTCGAGCGGACTAACGTGGTAGGCGCCAAGCACGTCATACACCAAGACGGTCCACAGTGTGACTGTGTATCCGAATGAATGAAAGAAGGGGAGTATGCCGACAACGACGTCATCTTCCCGGAGTTGAACGATGCGATTAATCGCATCCGTGTTCGACTCGACGTTGCCAAAAGTTAGTTCGACCCCTTTTGGCACCCCCGTGGACCCGGAGGTAAAGATGACGGTCAATACGTCCGTGCTGTCAATATCCTGGAGCCCCAATTGCCGTTGTAGCAAACTGCTTGGAATCACTTTGGCAGCAAGCCAACAGCTGAGTTTATCGGTGGTGGTTACAGTTTCTCGCAAGTCTTCGAGGAAAACAAATTCAGCGTCCAGTTCGAACGGCATTTTTTTCAAGAATCGTCGACTGGTGATCACATGTTTGACACCAGCCTGTTGGTTGCACTGGTTCAAGATCTCGGCCGATGCGGTGTAGTTGAGGTTAACAGTGACACGACGATCCATCGTTAGGGCCGTGTTGACGGCGATGGCACCCGCTGACGGTGGCAGTAAAATCGCAACGTGGGACTCGTTGTCTTGCAGAACACGTTTGAGGAGGCGTCGTAGGATAAGTGTCCTCAGCAGCAATTCGCCGCCGGTCCACTGTTGGCCTGTGGTATCTGCAACTTTAGGTGTCGATCGTCTTTGTCGGCAACAGCTTATGAAGTTGGCGATCAAGTTTGACGATTTGTTTGCTTGGTCTTGCACGGCTCGAGTTCCAAAGTGTTCTTGCGGCTTGCCATCGAGAAGTATCGTTGCCCCACTTTGAAACTCTTGCATAGTCTTTGCCAACATCAATGGCAAGACATCTAGAGATATTATCGTTGGTTTCGGCAGAGAGCTGAGTCGGTTCACTCGCTGACGTGTGTGGCACTGGCTAGCGCCTTCGGCTCAAAAACACTGGCGGAGCGAGTGCCACACATTTGCGCAACTAGCTCGTGTGAGCGGCCTTTGAGAATGGCACGTTCCATCAACAGAAAGTTGCCGCCACGGAACTCATACACACGCCGCTGATGTCCACGTAGGTTCGACATTGCCCGCTGACGTGTCCAGGACGCGGGCTACGCGTCCAGACCCAGGTTCTCCAGAATTCGCAGGGATGGGCCGTCGTCGAATGGATAAAACGTGTAGCGGTCACCCGTTTGTTCGATCTTCCCGTTTGCCGAGAATCGTTCGCCTTCTGGACGCATTGCTCGCGGTTCGGCTTCCTTTAAACCCGTAGTCGATCGTCGCGATTTAGGCGGACCAGGGGTCAACGCCTCCATGCCGGTCGCGATGACGGCACCAAAGAAAATACAGATGCAGACGATTTGAAGTCGTACACGGTTCATCGTGAACTTCTCAGAGACTTGAACACCAACTGGAATATTCGAAAGATAGCTCACCGGCAGACCGGCTCTAATCTCGGCTTGTGGTTCCGTAAAAATGAGGCGTTTTGGCAACACGTGTCGTGAAAGATCGACACTCGACACCGTCATCTGAGCACATAGAGCAGGTCGAACGTTCGCTGCAACGCCCGATGTGAACAGTTGTTAGAGCGTTCACCGCCCGCAAGTCGTCGTGGCGGCACAGTGCTTGCGTTAACCATGCATATCGCTCCTTGTTTCACGAGAGATAGCCATGGACTCACGAATCGCTCTTGCTGTTTTGATCAGTTTTCTGGCATTGGGAACATCTGGAATCCAATCGATCCAGGCGGCCGAGGAAAACGATGTCACTGTGCATGTAGATAACGGACGCAGCTTCACTGGAACGGTTGATCCGAAAACCGATGACGTCACGCTGTGGATGCGATTTGAGTCGTACGGGACGATCCGAGTTCGTCGACCGATCAAGTGGCATCGAGTAATTCATGTGGTTGCAGGTGGCGAAGAACTTTCTACAGAAGCGTTCCGCGAGCAATTGGACAAGTGGACCTTTACATCCACGATGACTCTCAATTGGTCTGGTGTGGCTCAGTCTCGAGATTTGCCCAACAGAGCGTCCGTCAATTCACACTCCAAAACGGCGGAGAGGGCGCTAAATGCGATGGGCTTTAAACAGCGTTTGGTCACGGTGTCAGTGAAGGCGCGTCTCGCGCAGTGGGACAACGACGCAGCGTTGGATGGTGTTGAAGTCCTGGTGATGCCACTCGACGACGCCGGCCGTTTAGTTCCCGTTCGCGGAACGGTCATGCTGGAATTGACTGCTCCTCGGGCGGTTGACCGGGAACAATCACCTCGACTACATGGAGTCAGATTTCAAACCGTGGCTCGCAGTGCCCACCAGATTAAGGCAAGTGATTTCACCGCCGAGGGGACCGTCCTACGTCTTCGATTTCGCCAGACCGATCCACAATTCGATTCCACTTGGTTGTCGACCGGGATTCTCAAGGTCCGACTTGTCGTGCCTGGTTCAGGTGTATTTCGAGCATCGGTCGACGACCTCGAAATTCGTCCCTTTTCTCCGATTCGCGATCTCAGCGAACGCCACCACGGTCGACGGTACCTATTGAGTGAATAGGAAATCAGACCGGGACTGTGCATTGGTCCACGACGACCAGCATGGAGCTCAATGAAAAATGACCTGTGCCGCGATCGACTAAAATGCGGCCAACGCAGCGTCATGATCTTCACAAATGGTGAAGAAAGTCGTCAAGCCGGTAATCAAGAACACCTCGTGAATCTCGGGGCGTAATTCGGAGATCACCAATTTTCCGCCGGCCTTCATGACGCGCTTGTTCAGCAGGATAAAAGCGTTCAATGCGGCGCTGGACAGAAACTCAACATCGCCAAGACGTAGCAAGAGTTGGTTGACGTTTTCTCCGCTCGCCAGCGAAGTGAGCTCTTTTCCCATCTGGTAGATATTGGTTGCGTCCAAGATCTTGCGGTCATTGAATGTGACCTCGTGGACGTCGCCGTTGATGTTTACGTTGATGCGTTCGAACTTGGTCATCTTCTCACCGCCGCTTCCAAATGCACTAATGCTGAACGATTGCTTGAACGTCATCTTATGATCGCTTGACGCAGGGTTCAACGGCGTCAGGCAAGAAGTAGGGGATCCGGTGCTGGGCGGGACCCCGTCACTCGGGTTTTGGCATCGCCAGACTGTGCAAAGCAAGCACAGCCCCCACAGACAACAACGCGAAGCCCAGCCACTTTGGTGGGCGGATGGTGCGAAGTTCTGTGACCTGTTCCACCGCCTTCGTCTGCCCCCAAGTGGTCAACGCGGCGAAGTGCGGTCCTCCGCTCGCGGGTTGATCCTTCTTGTTCAGCTTGCTGTGGATGAACTGGCTGCACTCCTTGTTCAGTGTGACCGAGTCCAACATGCGAAATTGAACACCCATTAAGAGGATGACCAAGCCAGCCATGAAGTATTGGTTTCGATTCATATCCATCTCTCACTCCAATGGGCCGCGTCGCCCAGAACCGCAGATCCACTTGACTCTCTACAGCAACCGCCAAGACGGCATAATTGGCCCTGTCGGCATGAGGGCGCGCCGCACGAAGCCGCTTCTCCTCTATCGAAAACTGCCCGAACGGTTCGATAGAATCCTTGCCAGAGGTCATTTCGTAACGAGTCTGTCGAAGAGACCGGTTGTGACAAAGTTGGTGGTTCAACGAGCTGATCGGACCCATCGATCCCACTGGTCGGTGCAGACGGAAAAGCCAACGATCGCCGGTAGTTGCCAAACCTAGTTCCACCGGCACAGGGCCGGTGGGGAATATCCCACGACGCCAACTAAGTCAACAGGCCGCAAGGCCTGTGGGGAAAACTCAATAATTGGTGTATCGGCCAAATTCTGTCCGACACTACGGTTTGCCAGCCTCGCGAGCCACCTTCATTTCCGCTTCCATGTCACGTGGAATGGTCGGTGTCATCACGATTTCCTCGATCAACGTGCGGTGAGGCATCGTGGCGACAAAGTGGATCGTTCGCGCCACGTCGATCGGCAGCATCATGAGATTGCGGGCGTCGGAATCCGGTGGCGCTGGGCGGCCGTCCAGTATGGGTGTATTGACTTCACCCGGGAGAATTGTGGTCGCCCGGATACCTTGGCTACGCAATTCGCTGGTGAGACCTCGCATCAAATTGTACGACGCGGCCTTGGCGGCTGAGTATGGCGCTCCGCCCAGGATGCCAGGAGTCAACGCGGCCATCGACGAAGTTGTAATCACGGTCCCCTCGTTGCGGCTTAACATATCGGGCAAGCAGGCTTGTGTCAGGCGATACACGGCGTCGATATTTATCTTGAAGACGGATTCCCATTCATCCGGTTGAATCCAACGGATTGAACGCACTTTGGATGCGTGGCCCGCGTTGTTTACGAGAATATCGATTCGACCGAACTTCGCGAGCGCGATGGAGGCAACGCCGGCAGCGGAATCGCCGTCTTCTAAATCTGCCGAGTGAGCAATGGCTTCTCCGCCATCGGCGTTGATTTCTGCGACCAGCGATTCGAGAGGCTCAACTCGACGGCCCACTACCACAACTCGAATACCATCGCTTGCTAATAGCTTCGCGACGTCCCGACCAATTCCCGATCCGGCTCCCGTAACGATGGCTGTCTTGCCGTTCGACGTTGACATCATTCGATCGTTTCCCGCATGCCCTAGTGTAGATGATTTCAGGAACGGGTCTGTTTGCAACACGTTCCAACGTCAGCCGAAACAAAGCGACCGCGGCCACCACGTTTCTTGGCTGCTTCGATTAGAGGATAGGGCCTTGCAGACCGTTGGACCAGTGGGCGTCTAGAGCAGTTCGCGAGGGACTTCTCCACCCGGCAACAGGTGAACGGGGCGGCCAGAAAGATCGGGAATCGAGTCGCCGGGCCTCATGCCGAGCGCATGGTAGATGATGGCGCAGAAGTCCAGCACACCGATCGCCCTGTCGATGGGGTGTTCTGCTTTTGAATTGGTTGCGCCGACCACTTGTCCGTGGCGAAACCCACCCCCCGCCACGAGGATACTCTGAGCCTGAGGCCAGTGGTCGCGACCTGCGTTCTTGTTCATTCGCGGTGTGCGACCGAATTCACCAGCCGTGACCACCAAGACATCGTCCAACATTCCTCGTTCCGCCAAATCGTCGATCAGCACTCCAACCGCTTGGTCGTGCCGTGGCAGCTTCTCGTCGAGGGCGCGTTTGATATTGCTATGATTATCCCAGTACCCAGTGTTCAGGGACACGAAGCGTACACCTGCCTCTACCAAGCGACGAGCAAGAAGGGCTTGCTCTCCCCAACCCTTGCCATATCTCTCTTTGGTTTTGGCGTCCTCTAGTGAAAGATCGAATGCGTGGCGAGCACGGCCCGATAGGATCATCTCTTCTGCTTGCCGACTCATATCATCCATACTGTCAAAGACGCCCGACGAGTCGACATCTCGTCTCAACCGATCGAACTGCTGCAGTAGAGAAAGACGGTTGACGAGTCGGTCTTGAGAGAGACCGTCGACGAGTGTAAAGCTCTTGTCGCTGCTGGTCGGCAATCGGCCGGCCTCATTTCCGTAACTGAACTCGCCCATGCGAAACGGATTGTGATTGACGCCGAGGTGCGCGGCTCCGTGAAATCCAAATCCCCCGTCATTGATATTGACGTTCGCCGGGACACCCGGACGACGAGGACCCAACATGTACGACGACACGGCACCCAGCGATGCGTTGCGCGGGACGCGATCTGAACCTGTAGCGCCGAGGCGGCCTGTCAACATCCAGTGCGCTGCGGCCCAGTGGTCTCCATTATTGTGAGTGAAACCACGAAAAACCGTACAGTGGTGCATGATCTTCGCGTGATGCGGCATCAATTCGCCGATGCGTAGACCGGGCAAACTTGTTTCGATCGATTCGTACGGGCCCCTTACCTCAGCTGAGGCGTCCGGCTTCATGTCGAACGTATCCAACTGTGATGGACCGCCGTGCTGCCAGATTAGGATGACTGAACGACGCGTTTTTTTTGAGCCTTGAGCTGCTTCGATTCGGAGCAGATCGGTGAGGGACAATCCAAAAGCGCTCAGACCGCCAATCTGAATGAATCGACGGCGGCTGAAGCCGGAGCAAAATCGATCTGATTCGCCGCGAATCTCAAGCATGTGCGCCTCCGTTCGTTGGCGTAAGCATTCTGCTTGCCTTGGGTATTGTGCTCGTCAAAACACAGCTGGAAGCTCACGCCAGATTTAGTGCTGCACTAGTCGTTTATCGGTTCACAATCCGTGTGGAGTCAATATTACCGAGGTGTCAGTACCGGTCGTTCAACTTCGATTTCTTCCAAACGCACTGGCTTGATGTCCCATTTGGGCGATTGACCGAGGAAGTGGCAGGGGTTGTTATGGAATATTTCGATCGCGTCTTGGACCGAGTGACCGCGTCGCCGGAGTTCCATGACGCACTCTTGGAGTGTAAATGGATCACTGGGCCCCCAATCCGCCGATGAGTTTACCAGCAACCGCTCGCGACCGTACATCTCAATCATGTCAACGGCCCGTTTGGGCGTGCATTTCGTGATCGGATACAAGGTAAAACCGACCCAATAGCCGGCGTCGAGCGGCGCTTTGACCGTGTGCTCTTCGACGTGGTCGATCCAAACTCGTTCGGGATCCACGTTTAACCCTGCCAACACCTCCAAGGTGCGTTTCGTACCTCGCACCTTGTCGCCCAGGTGGGGCGTGTGGATCAGGATCAGCTGATGGTGTTGAACTGCCATTTCCACCTGAGCTTGGAAGATCTCCTCCTCGTTCCTTGTCGTCTTGTGGAACCCAATTTCACCGACACCAATCACGTTGGGATTCTGAAAGAACTGCGGCATCTGTTCGAGCACTTCATGGCTCAACGTGGTGTTTTCCGCCTCCTTTGGGTTCATTGCGACCCAGGAAAAATGACGGATACCGTAGTCGGCAGCACGTGTCGGCTCGAATTCACTAATCTGCCGGAAGTAATCGACGAACGTGCCAGCGTACTTGCGATCGAAACCGGCCCAGAACGCCGGCTCACAGACGGCAACAACGCCAGACATGGCCATTTTCTCGTAATCCTGGGGGTTGTATGATTTGCATTGGTGGATCCCTTACTCAGGAGTTTCGACTCCAGCTATTCTGGATCGGTGAACAGGTTCAAGAGCTGCTCGGCTCGGTTGTCACCTGCACCGCGTTCGGACAGTATTTCCAAAGCCTTGTAGAGCAACGTCAGACGCTCGTCGCCGTCGCCATTGGCTCGGTCGTAACGGTCTAACATGGCGGCTATTTCAATTAACTGGCAGCGACTCTCCAAAAAATACTGGTCGAGCACTTGATCGGCGGCTAACATCGCCCAATCTCCTCGGTCGGAATGAAAACAGACCCGCAGGGTTTACAGTCCCAAGAGCCGAATATCTAGCGGAAACAGATGCGGTGGGGCGACCCGGGCCGCGGTGGTCGTGTGGGATGGGCGGAGCGTCATTGGCAACGTGTTTTGCTGGCTCCCCCAATGGATTCCGGTTTTCAATCACTTCAAAGCGACCTTGTTCCACCGAAGCCGTTGTCCGAGAATATATTGGGTAGACTTGTAAGAGCTGGCAATGAACTCAAAACGCTCGGTTTTGTACAGATATGTCCCGCAAACCTCCTGACCCTACAAGGCCGCGTATGTCCCGCCGTCGTCTTCTACTGGCTGTGGTCCTCTTTGTGGTGGTTTCGACCGCCTGCGGGATGTGGGCCGCGTCACAGGGTGATGGGCGTCCTCAACGGTATAGGTACCGAGTCACAAAGTCATTTCCTCATGACCGCACTGCCTACTGTCAGGGACTGTTGGTTCACAATGGTCGGTTGCTGGAGGGGACTGGAAAATACGCTGAATCGTCACTGCGCGAGGTGAATCTGGCAACGGGCAAGGTATCAGTTCGCGTGGATCTGCCGAATAACGTGTTCGGGGAGGGGATTGCTGTAGCTGGCGACCGGTTGCTGCAGCTTTCCTGGAAAAGGGGCTTGGCGTTCGAGTATGACGTTCGCACGTTGGAACCAACCGGGCGGCAGTTCGCTTACAAGGGACAGGGATGGGGTCTGACTCATGATGGAACGAAGTGGATCATGAGTGACGGGACCTCGGTCCTGCGATTTCATCACACCGACACTTTTGAGGAGATTGGCCGGGTTACCGTGGTGAACGAGGGTCGACGCGTCATCAATCTCAACGAACTCGAGTTCATCGACGGGCAAGTCTTTGCAAACATCTGGAAGCAGGACGTCATTGTGAAGATCGACATCAAAGACGGTCGCGTCACGGGGATTGTCGACCTACGAGGCCTCTATCGTTCTGGACGCCGGCGTTCCGATGATGTCCTCAACGGAATTGCATACGATACGGCCCAAAAACGTCTTTACGTTACCGGCAAGAACTGGCCGCGACTTTACGAAATCAAGCTCGTGAAGAAATCAGACCGCTAAGAGTAACCCGAAGCGTCAGCGAGGGATGCTGTCTAGGTCACGCTCCCTCGCTCACGCATCGGGTTACGAAGGCACCCGTCTCGATTCATCGGTTCAATACTCGTTCGATTCCTCGTCCTCTTCGCTAAACGCGGACAGCTTCGACTCAGCCACTTGCCGCACTCGGCGCTCGCGTACTTCCTCGGACAAACGAGATAGTGCTTCGTCGATTGACACTGCACCCAAGTCTCCGTCGATGCGATCGCGAACTGCGACTTGCCCATTTTCGGCTTCACGTGGACCGACGACCAACATATACGGGATCAGCTCCAGCTGAGCATCGCGGATTTTCGCCTGGACTTTGGCGCTCCGTACGTCGGTGGTCACGCGGAATCCGGCGGCCGCGAATCGTTGGCGAACTTCCTCGGCGTACGCTTCGGTCTTTTCGCTCAACGGAAGGACACGCAGCTGTTCGGGCGCCAACCAAAGTGGGAACGCGGCGGCAAAATGTTCGATGAGCACGCCGATAAATCGTTCCATGGAACCAAACGGAGCTCGGTGGATCATCACTGGACGATGAGGTTGGTTATCTGTTCCGACGTACTCCAGTTGGAAACGTTCGGGCAAGTTGTAATCCAACTGAACCGTACCCAGCTGCCATTGCCGCCCGATACAATCTCGAACCAGGAAATCGGCTTTTGGGCCGTAGAACGCTGCTTCACCTTCTTGCTCGCTAAAGGGCAGCTTCGACTCGACGAGCACGCGCCGCAACGCCGATTCCGCCTTCGCCCAGTTTTCATCGCTTCCCACGTACTTGTCACTGTTGGGTTCGCGAAGCGATAGTTGGACGTGGTAGTCCGACAATCCAACACTCTCTAAGACGTGCTGTGTCAACTCAATCGTGGCGCGAAACTCGTCTTCGACCTGCTCCTGAGTGCAAAAAATGTGCGCGTCGTCCTGAGTGAGTCCTCGGACTCGTAGCATGCCGTTCAGTTCGCCTGTCTGTTCGTGCCGATACACGGTTCCAAATTCGAATAACCGCAGCGGGAGATCGCGATAACTGCGGGGTTGCGAACGATAGATCTCCGCGTGATGCGGACAGTTCATCGGCTTCACTAGGTAACGTTCCTGGCGTGACTCCCACTGTTTTAACGCGGCGATGCGGTCTTCCTTTGAGGCATTTTCGTCGTACTTCTCTAGATCGGCGCCGAGTACTTTTGCCGCCTCACAGAGTTTTCGCTCGTCGTCCGCAGTCAGCGAGTCGCCCTCGTCACTGAGCCGGTTCACCCATGAATCGACCAATTGTCCGGCCTCCTGGCCGAACAGCGGCGTGAACTGCGAATCCCGATAATACGGAAAGTGCCCACTCGTTTCGTACAGCTCCACTCGGCCGATGTGCGGCGTATAGACGGGGCGATATCCTCGTTTGTGCATCTCGTCGCGGAGGAATCCCTCGAGGATCGACCGCACGGTCGCTCCCTTTGGCAGCCATAGACAGAGACCCGATCCGACGCGTTCGGCCGTGATGTGAAAGAGGCCATGCTTCTTACCGAGCACGCGATGATCACGACGTTTCTGCTCTTCGACCAGCTCCAGATAGTCCTTTAGTTGTTGCTTACTAAACCACGCCGTGCCGTAGATTCGTTGCAATTGTCGGTTCTTGGCATCGCCCTTCCAATAAGCACCGGCGACCGACAGGAGTTTGAACGCTTTGATTTTCCCCGCATTGGGTACGTGCGGGCCTCGGCACAAGTCGACGAATTCACCTTGCCTGTAAAAGCCAAGTTGCTCGTGCTCGGCGAGTCCGGTGTCGATATGTTCGACTTTCAATTCCTGCCCGAGATCTCGACATAACGCAGTCGCTTGCTCTCGATCCAGAAGAAATTGCTCGAAGGGCTCCTTTTCTTTGACGATCTTCTTCATCTCCTGTTCGATGGCAGGGAAGTCGTCTTCGCCGATTTGCTGGTCGAGGCCGAAATCGTAGTAAAACACGTTGCCACGCACTGGACCGAAAGCGAGTGATACTCCCTCGTAAAGCCGCATCACGGCTCTCGCCATGACGTGGGCACACGAGTGTCGCATCACGCTCAGTGCGGCCGCATCACGTTCGGTAAGCAGTTTAATGGGAAGTGGCTGTGTCTCCCGCCATTGTTCCAGCGGCGCCATGGCATCCACAAGGTTGCCGTCGACTTCAGCCGCCACAACGACTCTGGCCAAACCGGCGCTAATTCCCATGGCGACATCCAACGAGGTAGCGTCGTCGGACATCGAGATGGTATTTCCATCCGGGAGCAGTACATCAATCATTTCTTCTCCAAAAGATAACTACAGATAGCTCAGCAAATCGCCGCTCGGAACGGCATGTGTACATTCCAACCGATAATGGGGTATCTCGACAACCCGTGGTTTGAAACCAAGACCCGATCGTGAAGCCTCAGGTTCCCGGTTTTCTCTAATTTTGGTGGTCTCAGCCTCGCCCCTCGTTGCGGGCTGCTAGTGCTTCTCTCGCCTGAACACGTAGATCCGTGCTATTCCAACCGTTTTTTTCGGCGTCGGCGAGCAGGCGGATCTGTAGGTCGTCTGGAAGCCGAGCGATGGCAGCATGCGACGACCAGGATAGACCGGGCCGTCGGTTCTTCGGCGGAACGCGACGAGCCACCGACTCGTATCGCTGCAGCATTTCAGCGGAAATGATGCCCTCGCAGGCCTGCGAAAAAACCTCCCCGAATCGCGCGTCACCCGCATTCAGTAGGTCGCCGATCCACCAGGGACTCGCTCTTTGGCACCAAATCGCGAACTGGAGGGGCCCCGTCCAGTCTTCAACGTCCGGCGTGCCGTCGATCTCGACGGTGCAGGGTAGAAAGCGAAAGGGTCCTAGATTGATCTTCGGTTCCATGGCGGTGTCCACACAACTTCGGGCAGTATAATCGACGACGTTCTATCGCCAATCAGGAAATCGTTCACGGTTCTCTCTTCAGAAAGGCTTTTAGGCCCTCTGCAAGTGAAAACAATTTTCGATCACATACGGACCGCTTCAGCATCCAAAAACCGCAGTCAGGATGAACGAAGGTGATCCGTTCTTCGCCCAACACCGATGCGGCCAATTCGATTCGTTGAGCTACCTCACTTGCAGTTTCCACGTGATTCACTTTGATGTCGATGACACCGATCCCCAGCCCAATCTCGGGTCGGATGTCGCGAAGTGCCTGCAAATCGTCGTCTGGTCGATGAGCCAACTCGAGAATCAGATGATCGGCGTGAAGTCGATTCAAGAAGTCAATCAGTGCGCCCCATGTTCCCGACTGAATGACCTGTCCCCCATAGTTGCCGAAGCAAAAATGAACGGCCTTTTCCGTGCCGGGGTCAACGGCGTCGAGGACGCGATTAATGGCCTCGGCCGCCAGCGGACCGTCGGCCGGTTTTCCGGGTACATTCGCCTCGTCGATTTGCACCGTATGGCACGGTAGTCCGCGAACCTGTTCCGCAAGCACGTCCGAAATTGCCAGCAGCATGTCCTCGAATTTTCCATAGTGTCGATCTAACAGTGTCCGTGCCAACATGTACGGGCTTGTGATCGTGAACTTAAACGGGCCCATCGACACACGGCTCGCTCGGCTGCAATCGGCGAGCAGGTCCAAACTGCCTTCCCCAATCGCGGACTCGACGACTGCCGCAGGGCTTGAACGAAATCGCATCGAATCGAGTTTGGAATACTCCTCGCCCTCGGATCGCCCCAGTCGCACGCGCGTTCCCGACAGAGGTTCTACAAAATAGTCGATCATCCCATTTGTATCGGGGTGATTTACATCGAACCGATAGAGTTCTCCATCGGTCGGTAAATCGATGCCCGCTTGACGTTGGATGGAGAAGATGACTCGCGTCGCATCGATGAGAGCCGACTCACTCGGCGCGGCTTCCAACCAGGTAGGTACGGGATAGGAGCCGACGGTGGTAGTTCGGATGGGTGAAGTCATGAATTTTCTGGTCGTTCAACGCTCCATCATGCCCGGAGGACTTGTTGAAGTTCGCTGGGGAGTCGCATCTGGACGACTGTCCCTTCCGTCGTGGTCTGGACCTGCCATCCCTCATCCAACAACTCTTCGCGAATCTTGTCCGCAGCTCCATAGTCCTTGTTCGCTCGAGCCTCGTCCATGGCCGAACAAGCGCCGGTGACCTCTTCGGGAACATCGCCGAGCAACATCTCCTCGAGGTTCGCCAGGGGAAGACTCGACTGGAGCGGCATCACATTGAGTACGTGATTGATCTTCCGGCACACCCCCAAAGCCTCCTGCGGTTTCTTCGCCTTCTTGTTGGTCCATGGCAACACCACCGCCAAAGCTCCGGCAATATTCAAGTCGTCGGCCAATGCGGCTGTAAATTCCTTCAAGATCGGATGCGACAGATCGACGTCTTCGGCAACCCCGCCCGCCGCCTCCTCCACCTCACTGACAAAGCGGTTGAGTTTCACGACGTTGCCCGTCGAGTCAGCCAATCCCTTGGCCGTAAAATTCGTGTTGGCCCGGTAATGCGAGCGAATTAGTTCAAAGCGGAGTACGGCTGGATGCACTGGTTGGCCAGTTGCACGACCTTCCACGAGATCGCGGACGGTGTAGAAATTGCCCTTCGACTTGGACATTTTCTCACCCTCTACTAGTAGGAAGCGAACGTGCAACCAATAGCGGGCGAACGCGTCAGCCCCCGTGGCGCCGCACGATTGCGCGATCTCGCACTCGTGATGGGGGAAAATCAGGTCCTCTCCACCAGTATGAATATCGATCGTCTCTCCGAGTTCCTGCATTGCCATCGCCGAACACTCGATGTGCCAACCGGGGTAGCCAGTGCCCCAGGGAGAGTCCCATTTCATGATGTGAGATTGATCGGGTTTCCAAAGCATGAAGTCCGACGGGTGACGTTTGTTGATTTGGTCCTCGGCCAGAACGCGGCCCCCAGAGCCCTCGCGCAATTTGTCGAGCGTATTGCCGCTCAATGCGCCGTAAGATGAAAATGACTCGACACTGTAGTAGACCACTCCGTCGTCGGCCACATAGGCGTGTCCCCGTTCGATGAGCTTTTGGATCAGGTCCAGCATCGCTTGGATGTTCTGCGTGGCGTGGAGCACACGCTGCGGGTACTCGTCGGCGATTTTCATCCCCAAACGGCGAGCGTCTTCTAGAAACGCCTCGGTGTAGTACGCCGCCACTTGATAGGGATCGTCGGGATTCTGGACAGCTCCGGCTGTTATTTTCCCCGATTTCTTGGCCTCTTTCAGCTTCTTAGCCGCCAGCAGCATCTTGTCTTCGCCACCGCCATCGGCCAGGTGATCGTCCGTCATATGGCCCACGTCCGTGATGTTGATCACCTGGTGAACTTCATGACCGACAACCTCCAAAAATCTCCGAATGATGTCATTGAACAAAAACGAACGAAAGTTCCCAATATGCGCATAGTCGTAGACCGTCGGGCCGCATCCGTAGATCGTGACTTTTTCCTTGTTGAGTGGTTCGAACCGTTCGGTCGTGTTGGTTAAAGTGTTGTAGAAAGATATTTTCATGGGCCAAACATCATCTCAGTCTAGGGTTGTTGGTTTCGCGCTTGTTTAGCCAAATTGCAGCGTCGTGTCCAGGGTGTTGTCTGCCTGCCGGCCTCAATCGTCCACTTGCCGGTCCGTAAAAAGGGGCTTCGGCTGTTCTGATGCAACCACCTGTTCCGGTCTGGCTAAACCGGTCGCATCGTCACTTGGCCATCTCGCTTGCGACTTTATCAAGAAAATGGCACCGACAATTAGCACGCCGCCAGCGAGACACTCGGTGCCGCTCATCTGTTCACCTAGAAAGAACCAGGCCAGCGAAAAAGTGAACAAGGGTGTCACCGTCTGCAGCGCGGATGAGAGGGTGGCACCGAGCAATCGAACGGCGTTGTAGAGAAACAAATGCCCTAGTGCGACACCGGTGATAGATGAGAAAAACATGAGTAGCCAGGCCGTGCTGTCTAGCTTCCAAAGATCTGACGGTTGCCCTTTGACGCACATGGCGGCAAGAGTACCAAGTGAGACAAACTGTGCCACCAATCCGAACGTCAGCCAATGGGGTTGGTTGCAAAAACAGGCCTTGACACTGACCCCGTATAATCCAAAGAACATGCTGCAGGCAAAAATCACGTGTCAAACGCCCCACGTTCGCTAGCGAGCGCAACACAACCGACAATGCTGGCCAATATGCCGAGCCAAAACCAAGCCGATTTGAGCAGTTTGCGTTCTTCGGGGAACATCACCATTGCGCCAAACAACGCCCAGACCATCGCCATGCGAATAAAGAACCCGATGGTGCTCGCCGGCAGATAATAGGGTGCTTGAGCCCAAAAAACCTGCCCGCCAAACGCCAGGAAGGCCGGAATTGCACAGCGGATCAACAGTTTTCTGTCAATCATTTTCTGGCGGTAGGCATAGACCAACGCTGGCCAGTAGAGCACTGCAGCAAATGGGTAGCGGATGCCATTTGCCGTCCAGGGATCGATCGACTTGGCAAGCTGGCGAAGGACGACCGGCATCGCGCCCCAAAAAACGATGCACGTGGCCAAACTCAGACAGCCAAACAACAGCCGATGGTCGGGAGTTCTCTTGTTCACTCTGCGGTACGCGGTCTTCCGCTTCTCCAATCAACGAACGAATTAACGTCGAAGATTGAACTCCTTGAATTTCTGGCTGAGAACGTCTTCCGCAGCGGTGACTGAATCTTTGTCTGTGGCCGAGTTCTTGTCCGCATCTTCACCCGTTGTTTCTGGACGAAGCACCGGCTGCTGCGGCAATTCATTGGGAACTTCGGCTGGCCCCGACTTCATTTGAGTCGTATCCACCTTGTGCGCTCTTGCCGTCGGATCCGCCATGCGTTTGGTTCGCTCTTTTTCGTCTTCTTCCATCAACCAAGCACTAATCTCGGCGTCCGAATCGGAGGGCAGTCCCGATTTGACTTCCGGTTCTCCTTTGCGGTGAATCCCGATCTCGAGAACTAGTTTACCAATTGTCAAACGGTCTCCGGCGAGGAGACGGGCAGAGCCTTTGACGATGTCATCGTTGACCTTAACGTCGCCCTGTTTTGCCAGATCATGGAGAGTGACTTCGTTTCCACGCACGCGGATCACGCCGTGTTTTGAAATCAGGCCGGCCACTTTGCAACAGACACACGCTTTGGAAGAAGCCCCGATCAAATACAGTTTTTCGCCTTCGCGTTTGATCGGTTTACCGCCTTTCTCGACGGCATGCTTGGAACGGTTTTTAATTTTGATGACGACGGAAGCCATCTTTGCACCTCGAACGACTCGAGTCATGGGACCACACGGGTTCTATTGTAGCGAGAAAGGGTGCTCAGCGAGAAACCCCTCTTTGGTGGGGCCGTAGGTCACGTTCGCCAAAAGTGACCCGAAATGGTCCTTGGAGGAAGCGTTTCGTCCACTTGGGGCGACAGTTGAAAAACACGGCCGCGAATGCGGCCATGCATGTAGTCGTGGGTGTCAGCTCAGGGAACGCGTGTTGCAACCGCGATGCGAATCCTCTAACGACACCTGCCGTGACAGCGAACGCGTCGACCGGATAGCTGCCGGTCACGTAATCCACAGGCTGCGCCTGTGACTACATGCTTCGCCGCGAGATTCGCCCCGCAACGTCTCCCCGCCGCGAACGGATTCGACTACGATTTGCATCAATGGGGTGGCAGCATATTCTGTCGCGTCAGGGGATCTGGTGATTATCGTTAGTTATGCCGTCTACGAAGAATCGGAACTTTCAGACCACACTCCACGGGTGTATCGTGTCGATGAACTGAACCGCATTCTCGAGTGAAGTGCGACAAGAGTGCCAGTGACCACAAACCGAATTGACGACAGCGTATCCGTTCGTATTGCTGAAGACTCAGTATGCGACCGCATGGCGATGGACCGTTTTTTTCGCGTGTGCCGGTGGGATCCGTACCATCTCAAGCGATTTCGTTATGCGTTGTTTGTCGAGGGACGCAGCGATGCCAACGCCGTAGCCATGTTGCCCGACCACATTCGCTCGGCCGTCGTCGACCGATTCCGGCTTCACTCGTTGCCGCTTCCCGTCGTGGTATCATCGGTCGCCGATGCTTCTGAGAAAGCCCTATTCACGTGTCGAACCACGGACGCATTTTCCTCGGAAACATTCTCGTTTGAGACCGTTCTGATTCGAGGAACGAGTCGACGCCGGACGCTGTGTGTCTCGTCCCAGGTCGGTTGCGCGGCGCGCTGCCATTTTTGTGCCACCGGTCAGATGGGCCTATCACGCCAATTGGCAACCGCCGAGATCTTGGATCAGGTCCTACATTTTCGCCAACGGATGCGAACAACGGGTGAACAACTTCGCAACGTCGTTTTCATGGGAATGGGCGAACCACTACACAACGAAACCGCGCTTTATGCCGCACTTGAGGTATTGCAAGATCCACGGATGTTCAACTTTTCGCCACGACGTGTCATGGTGTCAACCGTTGGGGTTCCCGATGCCATGCTCCGTTTCAGCCGGCGGTTTCCGAATACCTCTTTGGCACTTAGCCTACATTCAGCAGATCAAGAGCAGCGGGCCGAGTTGATCCCGCTCGGCAAAACGGCCCCGCTCTCCGAACTTCGACCGGTGTTGAAAGAAATGGTGGCGACCGGACGGCCAGTGATGATTGAGTATCTAATGCTCGATCGCGTCAATGATTCGCTCGAGCACGCTGTGCTGCTCGGCAAATTCCTTGAGAACCTTCGCGTCCACATCAACCTCATCCCGTACAATCCCATCGATGGATTGCCCTGGACAACGTCACCGAGGGACGTTCGAGATCGATTTGCCAAATGCTTGCGTAATGAGGGGTTTATCGTGACTGTCCGCCACTCTCAAGGACAGGATATTGCCGCGGCCTGTGGACAGCTGGTGACAAGCGACTAGGCAAGATGACCGTTCGTTCGAAGATCACTGTCACCTAAAGTGTGTTTTTAACTCTGCTCGATACGTGTAGCACGCCGCGTCGGCAACATCCGGCCTTGATTCGCGTTCACAAGACCCAACAAATGGAGAGCATCAGGGTGTTGAGGGTCCTGGTCGAGTACCTGGTCGTAGAGTGCGGCCGCTTTTCCGAGTTGCCCCGATTTTGCAACGCAATTCCACGTTGTAGCAAGTCTCGGTCGCCGTTGTTCGTCGCCATAGGACGTGTTCTTGTTTTGTGAGTTCTGCTGCCCATCCGTCGAACGAGTGGGTATCGATGAGTCCGATACTGAGCCACTAGCCTACCGGGACGTTCCGCTGTAACCTTTCTCGCTGCACACTTGGTCTAACCTAAAGTGAACTTTGTGTTTGCTGCAATTTGCGGACGACCACGGTGATCGAACGAAGTTGGGGCGTTTACGCAAGGGGCCGATAGGCCTGACAGCCGTAGAGGACGACTCATGAGAAGTCTTGTCGTGATTCCCGCTCGGCTTGCTTCCACGCGTTTACCGGAAAAACTGCTGCTCTGCGAGACCGGTAAGCCGGTGATCCAGTACACCTACGAAGCAGCAAAGACGGCAAAGCGGCCGATGGACGTGGTTGTCGCGACCGATAGTCCACGGATTATGGATGTTGTGACTTCATTCGGCGGGGTTGCCTGTTTGACGGATCCCAATGCTCAAAGCGGGACCGATAGGGTGGCTGAAGTCGCTCAGTCGCGGCAAGACGTCGAGATTTTCGTCAACGTCCAAGGGGACGAACCCGAAATCGACGGGCAACTCATCGACGATCTGATCGAGCTGCTATTGAGTGACGATCGGGCCGAGGTCGCGACGTTGGCGACCCGGATACGAAATTCAGCGGCCATTAGTGATCCGTCATGTGTGAAGGTCACCAGGAACCATCAGGGCCACGCGCTGTACTTTAGTCGTTGTCCGATCCCCTACGTTCGAGATCCAGAATCTGCCGCAGACGCCGACCATCTGCAACACTTGGGGATTTACGCCTATCGACGTGATTTTCTTCTCGCTTTGGACGACCTGCCCCAGTCGCCGTTGGAGGACTTGGAGAAGCTCGAACAGCTCCGTTTTTTGCAGGCGGGGACGGTGATAAGAGTCGGCTTGGCGGAACATTCGGCTCAGGGAATTGACACGATGGAAGACTATCTGGCGTTTGTCAGTCGGGTGTCGAAGCGTTAATATGTGCCCTTCATGGTCGAGGTATTATTGTTGTTGGCCGTCTCCTTTGTCATTCCGCACATCTGATAGGGGGCGGCCATCCGTTCTTTAGCAGGGAGGTCATGGTGACCAAGCATATATTTGTCACGGGAGGAGTCGTCAGTTCGCTCGGAAAAGGACTCACCAGTGCCTCGATCGGTATGCTGCTCGAGCGGCGCGGGCTGCGGGTTCGGATGCAGAAACTGGACCCGTACATCAACGTCGACCCGGGAACAATGAGCCCGTATCAACACGGCGAAGTCTATGTCTTGGATGATGGGAGTGAAACGGATCTGGACCTAGGGCACTACGAACGATTCACCAATGGCCCTCTTACTCGCGATTCAAATTACACGACAGGGCAGATCTACCTACAAGTCATCGAAAAGGAACGCCGCGGGGAGTTTCTCGGTAAAACGGTGCAGGTGATCCCGCATATTACGAACGAAATAAAGAGCGTCATTCGCAAGTTGGGTGATGAATCTGTCGATGTCGTGATCACCGAAATCGGCGGTACTGTGGGTGACATTGAAAGTCAGCCATTCCTAGAGGCCATTCGTCAGTTCTCATTGGACGTGGGCAAAGAGAATTGCCTGTACATTCATTTGACGTTGGTTCCCTACCTGAAGGCCGCGGGTGAATTAAAGACGAAACCAACTCAGCATTCGGTCGGGCAATTGCGTGAAATTGGCATACAACCCGATGTGCTTATTTGTCGTTGTGAGCGGGATCGCGAGAAAATCGCTCTGTTTTGCAATGTGCCGCTCGAGGCCGTTGTGGAGGAAAAGGACAAAGAGTTTTCAATCTACGAAGTGCCGCTGGGATTGGTCGAGAATGGACTAGATCAATGGATCGTGGACAAGTTGTCCCTTTCCGCCGCGCAGCCCGAAATGGATGACTGGCACGATTTGCTTCACCGCCTGAGGAATCCGAGCCACGAAATCAGTATCGCAGTCGTGGGGAAGTACGCCGAGCATTTCGATGCCTACAAATCGATCTACGAAGCGCTTGATCATGCGGGAATTCACCATCTGGCTCAAATTCGAATCGAGATATCGAAGACGACGGCCCGGAACGATTACTGACCGGGTTCGACGGGATCCTCGTCCCCGGTGGATTTGGGGAACGCGGTATTGAAGGCAAGATCGAAACGGTGCGTTTTGCACGCGAGAAAGGGGTCCCGTTTTTGGGGATCTGTCTGGGGATGCAATGTGCGGCGATCGAGTTTGCACGCAATGTCGTCGGTCTGGATGGTGCCAACTCGACAGAATTCGACAAGGACACCACCCATCCAGTGATCTGCCTATTGGACGAACAACAGAATGTCACCGAAAAAGGCGGCACCATGCGGTTGGGAGCCCAGCCAGCAGTCCTGCAGGAAGGAAGCCACGCGCACAAGTGTTACCAGACGGATTATGTTCTCGAACGACACCGCCATCGATACGAATTCATCATGGCATGCACGCGACGGGAGTCAGTCCCGATGGCAAGCTGCCGGAAATTCTCGAAGTTGTAGATCATCCTTGGTTCGTGGCTGTGCAGTTTCATCCCGAGTTCAAATCAAAGCCGATCAAGGCGCAACCGCTCTTTGCCGGCTTCATTGGCGCGGCGATTGCCCGGCGTCAAAAAAAAACGACGGATGAGGGAATGACCGCCGAAAACGCCCCGGTTGGTGATGGTGACGCGGTTATCGATGCACGATAGCCGGCATCTCGTATTCTGATCATATTGGACCCTCAAGAGGATTCGTTCAGATGAGTAACGCAGACGAGGAAACGCCAGAAATCATCATCGATGAAGACTGGAAGACGAGAGTTCAGACCGAGCGAGAGCAATTGCGAGCCTGCGTCGGAACCCACTGCGTCCGACAAGCCCCAGTCGCAACCGGCAGATCATGCGATTCCGCCAGCCAGTTTCCTGCTGTTGGTTCAAATGCTCGCCAGTCAAGCGATGATGGCGTTACAGCAGGCGATCGCGGTCAAGACGGGCGAAGGCACTCCGGAGGAGGGTGAGGATGCCGCCTCGGCGCCGGAGTTAATTCGCTGGGCAAAACACCAGATCGATACGATGGCTGTGCTCAAGGAGAAGACCAAGGGCAATCTGGACGATGACGAACAGCAGTTTCTCAATCAGACGCTGCAGGAGCTACGGATGGTGTTCATCTCCGTGGCGAAGTAGCTGAGAATGGGCGACAGCGACGCGGGTTAGATATCAACCCGCCGCGTCAGCGAGAGATCAGGAAAAAACAACGCTTTGCAAGCAAGGAGCGTCCTTGCTAACACTCATTCGGCGACACGCATCCCCATGCAGTGGTCTAACCGTGGCTCCTGCCATCTTGCTTGCAAAGCGTATTTTCATGCCCTTGCCGTGCGGCTCGGGCTCGTGATTTCCTGTTTGCTGAGATCGTTCAATCGGCGAGTCCTTGAAACAGGGAGTGAAAATCGACGATATGGCTGTCGACGTATTCGATCCACCGACTAACACTCCAGATTTCGACGCAAATTGCTGCGCCGACCGTCATTAATTCTCCCCCCGGTTCGACGCCCTCCGGAATCGTCAAACGGCCTCGACCAGCCAACTGGACTTCACAGTGACGCGTCGAGAGCAATCGACCGAGTTGTTGAACTTGCGGCAGCCGCCCTTCCAGCCGTCCTGCCTGCATCTTGGACTGCACCAACTGAACGCCTGAATCCAGTCGAGTTTGCCAACTGTTGGCGTTCCAGAGGCTGAGGGCACCGGGCCGCTCCTTGGCAAGGATGCACGGTTGGTCAGCGAGGTCCTCTAGCAGGTTGGGGGGGAGTGAGAGACGATGTCGCTCATCAAGGGTTCGGCGAAATTCTCCTATCAGTAGGTTCTTTTCGGAGGTCATGAAAATAGCCCGTCGAGAAGCTGTCTTCACGCCATCCGGTGGCGTCAGGGAAATCAGCCCAAAAGAGTTAAAAAAAGGTCTAAATTGTGGGATACACACCCAATCCAGGTCAAATTCTAGCATTATCGATCCGGCATGCAAGTGTTTTATCGAATTCACGTGGAAATTGCGGGTTCGTGCGATCTCGGGTGAAAAAAGTCGTCTCGCCGTCGCTTCGTTGTTTTGGTATCACCGTCCGACCAAATTGTGTGGAGGTGTGCTGGATGCAAATACGACAGACCGAAGACCCCATCGTCATTACCGGAATTGGGCTGATAACGTCTGTCGGAAAGACCCGTGAGACTACATGGGAGGCGATGCGAAACGGCGAACGCAACATGCGTTTCATGGATGAGTGTTGTGGCATCTCGACCGGCAAAGTGATCTGTGCGGAAGTCGACATTCCTCACACGGCTGGACGATTGAAAGTGCTCCCCATGTGTGAGTCAGCGGCAGCCGAAGCGATTTCGGATGCTCGCATTCAGTGGGACAAAGTCGACCGTTCTCGGTTTGGCTCGTCCTTAAACGCCCACGTTGGCGATACCCGTTGGCTTCGTGACAGAGGCAGATGTAATGACAGCTCGTTGGTCCCCTGGCACACTCAATGGCTTCCGAATTCGACCGCTTCGCACATCCCGAATTTGTACGGCCTTGGCGGACCGCGTCTCAGTCATTCGACGGCCTGCGCTAGCAGTCTTGTAAGCGTCCTTGCCGCGGCGCGGTCGATTCGAGACGGGCAATGTGACATTGCTATCGCTGGTGGAGCCGATGCAATCGACCCTATTTTTGCAGCCGGCTTCCGCAAGATGCGTGTGTTGGCAACCGCGGAAAACCCAAACGAGGCTTGTCGACCGTACGATGTTAATCGCAATGGATTTGTGATGGGCGAAGGCGGTGCTGTTTTGGTGTTGGAAAAACTGAGTCACGCCGTGCGTCGCGAAGGCGTGCGGATCTATGCCGAACTGGTATCGAGTTGTCTGGTTGGTGACGCGCATCACGTCACCGGTTTGGATAAAGAAAGCGAAGCATTGGTCTACGCGATTCGTACGGCACTCGATCGAGCCGGTATATCACCTGCCGAGGTTGGCTACGTCAGTTCTCACGGCACAGGCACAGAGCAGAACGACTTGGCAGAGATGCGTGCTTTGGCAACCGTTTTTGGCCGCCACGTCTCGGAGTTGTACGTTAGTTCGTCGAAGTCGATGTTGGGTCACATGGTCAACGCTGCGGGGGGAGCCGAATTGGCCGTCACGCTTTTAGCAATGCGTGACGGGTTTGCGCCACCGACCATGAATGTCACTTCGCTTGATCCTGAATGCCAGTTTGACTGCCTACCTCAGTCCGGAAAGCGACGTCGATTTCAATACGCGTTGAAACTCTCGTTGGCATTTGGCGGTCATCTCATGGCTGTGGTGTTGCGACGTTGGGATGCGCAACATCTCGGTTTTGAATACACCGACGCGTCACCAGTGCGTCGCGCGGCTTAGCACCGAAGACGTCGATGTCCGCCGTCTAATTCGCCTTCCTTTGTTGCTTCGTCTCTTCGCGTGAGACATCAATAAGAGCATCACACAAAGACACAAAGTCACGAAGAGTCCGCTAGTACCAATCGCCGTTTGTGGCAGCGCTCATGTCGAGTGACTATTTCCGAATCGCTCGCATCTTCTTCCGGATCGACTGAGCTAACCGCTATTCCATGGTCGCTTTACGGCGGAGGATGTGATGGTAGTACTGCGCAAAACGATGGGCTTCATCACGTACGTATTGAAGCAGTCTCAACGAAAATGCGTGGCGACTGGGCCGCACCGACTCCGTCTGCCCGGGGAGGAAAATCTCCTCCTCTTTCTTGGCTAGCGAAAGCAGGAATGGGGGCTGGATATCAAGGGCTTGAAATGCTGATAGAGCTGCATTCAGTTGACCCTTGCCGCCATCGATAAGTAGCAGGTCGGGAAAAGTCTCACCTTCGTCGCTGAGTCGCTTGTACCGTCGGGCAACGACCTCGTGGATACTTCGGTAGTCGTCGATTCCCTTTACCAGGCGAATCTTGTAGCGTCGATAGCCAGGTTTAAATGGTAGCCCGTCCAAGAACTGCACGACACTAGCGACTGTCTGTCCACCGCCGAGGTGGGCGATATCGATTCCCTCAATCGTTCGCGGTGCATTGCTCAAACCGAATAGTTTTTTCAGTCCAGCGAGTCCCTTTTTGGGGTCTGTATAAAAGACTTCTGGCTGCGCGTGCGTGTCAATGTCGCCTCGTTTGTCTAACGAAAGCAGCATCTCGATCTCATCTCGCAATCGAGCCGCCGTCTCGTATTCGAGTTTTGTGGAAGCCACCGCCATTTCTTCACGCATTTGGTCGACCAGATCGTGCTTTTTACCGTCCAGGTACATCTGCAGTTTTCGGATGTCGTTTCGGTAGTCCTGCTTGGAGATTTGCAAATTGCAGGGTGCGGTGCACTGGTGAATGCTGGCCAATAGGCAGGGACGAAACCATTGCCATTTTTCGTCGCTGGCGTCGATGTCAAGAGAGCAGGTACGGAACTGAAAGATTCGTTGCAGTACCTGCACAGCCCCTCGGAGCGCGCCCGCGCTAGCAAAAGGGCCGTACAACTTAACACCACTTGACCGCGGCTCACGCGTCACCTCGACGCGCGGGTAGTCCTCGCGTGTGGTGATCATCAAATACGGAAATGTTTTGTCGTCCTTGAGTTCCTTGTTGTATTTCGGTTGGATGTCTTTGATCAGACGGGACTCGACCAAGACAGCGTCGACTTCACTGTCACATTCAACGTAATCGACATCGTGGATTTCGTGGATCCAAGTCGCGGTGCGCTGTTCTTCGGACGCGTTTTTCAGAAAGTAACTACCCGCGCGAGATCGCAGGTTCTTGGCCTTCCCCACATAGATCGTCCGCCCTGCGGCGTCCTTCATCAAATAGACACCCGCCGTCTTCGGGAATTCACGCACTTTCTGGGCTGCGCGTAGCCAAGCGAGGTTCGGTGGAGCGGCGTCACTATTCTCAGGTTCATCGCTACCGTCAGATTTTTCTTCGGATTCCATAGAGGAGCTTGCCAGAGGTGTGGATTTGATGAGATTGAGCGATATCGCACGCGTCTGAACTTCGCTGCCAATGCGGGCTACTATTATACTTTGGTGGCAGGTCGTAAATCACACACTATCCTAGCGACGCGTGCAGGTCAGCGACAAACCCACTCCTCAGGAAAGTCACGCTAGGACCTTGCTTCGAGCGGCATTCGCCACGAGAATAATAGCTATCGGATGCGTCGTTTCTCGCCACGGACGGAGCTCACAGGGGCGTTGCCCCTGATCGCAACTCGCCTCTGCGAAACTGAACTAGCGGCTTGGGGCGGGGCAATACTCACGCCTCCAACCCGGATGATTCGCTATGCCTAAAATCCTTGTCGTCGACGATTCAAAACTGGATAGGGTTTTCGCCGCCAGCCTGTTGGAAAATACGGAATATGAGGTTGTATTTGCCGAGAACGGTGTGAAGGCGATGGAGATAATCGAGCGTCAGGCACCGGATCTTATGCTGACGGACCTCAAGATGCCGGAGATGGATGGCTTGGAGTTGGTCAATAACTCGCGATTGCGCGTGCCATATCTGCCGATCGTGCTGATGACCGCTCATGGCAGTGAGGCGATCGCGGCCAAAGCGTTGCAACAAGGTGCCGCCAGCTACGTACCAAAATCGGAATTGGCACAGAAACTCGTGCCCACACTCGACGAACTGACGGCTCTGCAACGGGCGGATCGTAGCCATAGCCGTCTGGTGGAGTGTTCGACTCTTACTGAATTTGAGTTTGTCTTGCCGAATGATCCGTCAACGATTGACCCGTTGGTCGATTTGACCCAGCAAATGATGCAGAGCATGGGATTGTGCGATGGCAACGGCGAAATTCAAATCGGCGTCGCCCTTGAGCAGGCTCTGCAGAATGCCATGATTCACGGGAACCTTGAGTTGAGTGGAGAACAACTGCGAGACATGGATGAGCCCGACCGGTTGATCCGAGCGCGTCGCGCGTCGGAACCGTATAAGTCAAGGACGGTACGTGTGCAATTGCGAATTGGCCGCGACGAAGCCGTGTTCGAAGTAAGTGACCAAGGCCTGGGATTTAACCCGTCTCAGTTTGGGAACGACCTCGAAGAGTCGTCACAATCAAATGGCCGCGGATTGGTCTTGATGCAAGCGTTCATGGATGAAGTCGAATTCAAAGACAGCGGTCGGTGTGTGCGGATGGTGAAGCGACGCAGCAAATAGGCCGAGTTCTTATATTGACTGATCGGTGTAATGGGCCGACCAGCCAACGGAAAGCAAACTAGATGGGACACTCGGGAACTCATGGTCTTCATGCCTGACGAAAACAGCATCCGCCGTACCCAGATAGTGTTGGTCGCACTGGGTTGCGTATGCGGCCTGTTGATGTTCACCTCACTGGCTGCCAACATGCTCTCGCTGGCCAGAATAGCGTTCGTGGGAATTCTGTTGATTCTTCCCGGCATCATTGCATTAGGTGTTTGGTCCTGGTGGCTATTTGGTTTTCGATCGGCGGACGGAGTTCTCACTGGCGTTGGTGAGTCGGACAAGTCGGAGCAGAGCGAAACGTGAGCGAAAATCTCTCTCAGATCGCTAAGGACTGGCGGAGCAATGCCAAGCCGCTCGCCACCTGGGTTATGCGGCATTTGGTAAATCGCACCGATGTGTGGGGCCGGTACTTGCCAATGAAAAATCGCATGCCATAGAATTTCGCTCTAAAGGAGATTGCCGTCGGCGATGTCCTGAATGGCCACAGCACAGTCCTCCAGTGCTTCCCGGGCCTTAGTCCATTCCATCCTTCGCACAAAGCCATGGATCATCCCATCGTAGCGTCGGAATCGCGTCGCGACACCCGCGTCAGACAATCGTCGAGCGTAAGCTTCGCCTTCATCTCTCAATGGATCGTACTCGGCCGTCAGCACAAAGGCGGCCGGGAGATCGCTAAGATCCGTTGCTTGTAATGGCGAAGCCATCCAATGCGATCGCTCGGAGGCGTCTGGTAAGTACTGATCCCAAAACCAGATCATCATGTCCCGGGTAAGGTGCAGTTTTTTGGAATTCTCAAGGTAGGATGGTGTGTTGAAGTCGCAATCGGTGATGGGATAGACCAGAATCTGGCCATTGATTTTAGGGCCCTGTCGTTCTCGAGCCAGCAGACACGTCACGGCAGCCAAATTGCCGCCAGCACTATCTCCCGCGACGAATAACTCGCCTGGCTTGCCCTGCACAGCGTCCAGGTTGTCCGCTACCCACGCGGTTGCCTGATAGCAATCTTCGGCGGCGGCGGGAAATTCATGCTCGGGCGCCATCCGGTATTCGACCGAGATAACGTGGCGGGAAGAACGGGCCGCCAGGTCCCGACAATAGGCGTCATGCGTGTCACGGCTTCCGATCACCCAGCCACCCCCGTGAAAGTAGACCAACACCCCAGCCGCACCACTGGTCGGCGCGTAGTGACGTAGCGGAATCGCCGAACCTTCGGGGCCGATGGCTACCAAATCACGAACGTCTAGAACGTTGTGAATCGGCTGCAACTGTCGGCTGCTGGTGAGCATATTCCGCCGGGCATCCGCAACCGGTAATTGATTGATCGGCGGAAGGCTGGCTGACTCCGAAAGCCATTGCTGAACTTGAGGGTCGATGGACATGTTTCCCTTTTGCGTTTGATATTGGCGATGTTACGAGTGGGTGATTGTACCCAGTTGTGGCTCGCTGATCTCGCGGGCTAGGACTGCGTCAATTTTGGATCTTGGGGTAGAGCCGCAGAGTTCGTAACCCGATGCGTCAGCGAGGGCTGCAATTTGCGTCATCCCTTGCTGACGCTTCGGGTTACCTCGTCGCGTGCCAAACCTATTTCTTCATCGTGACAACTATCGACGCACTTCCAACAACATTCCGGGGAGGAACAATTCCGGAAGTACAGTCAGGTCACGATCGTCCAATTGAGTGACTTTGAGTTCATACTTGCCTGCGCGTTCAACAAGCTGGTCAATCGCGGTGACGCAGCCGTACACCAGCAAAGCGCGCCCTTCACCCGTGAGATGGCGGTCCAATTCACAGAGAATTGAGTCGAGCAACTGAAATTCCGTATCGTAAAAAGCAAATTCGCTCACTTTGCGTGGAACGGCATCTTCCCAAGGTGGATTAGAGATGATCAAGTCGAACTTCTCGCCATCGCCTATCACCGAATACGCGCCGGGCCGGCCGGCAGCAACTCGGCGAACATCGAGATGAGCATCCAGTCCCAACCGTTCCGCATTGTATTTGGCGTTTGCCACCGCTCGGGGGTTAATGTCGGTGGCGACCACTCGCGCCGCACCATGGCGGAGGCAGCAAAGCGAAATGATTCCGGTGCCCGTACCAATTTCCAAAACAGACAAGCCGCTGGCAATCTTTCCATCGCCGATCAGCTTCCGCAAACTTTCCGAGTCGCGGGCGTCCCAGAAAACGGTGTTGAACTGGGCTAATTTGCTTTCCAGTTCGGGCACGTGGTGAAACGAGACGATGTGAACGTCTAGTTTCTCTTCTAGTTTCTCTTCGCGCTCTTTTACTGCAATCGATGGCAGCGTTTGGTAAATACACCAACTCAGACACAAAGTCAGCACGGGAAGTTGAATGCGTGTCAACATAGTGACCTACGAATCAACAAGTTAACGTCATGGACAATGGGCCACGACACGATGGAAGTGTAGTTGTATTTCGCCGCTGACCACTCGTCGGACACCTTCGACCAGGCAGTGGGGCTCGTTGTCCTCCTGTCCGATCCGCTTGATTTCATCAAGCTTCATACCTGGCATCGCCTGAAATGTTGATTGATAGATCGTTTGATTACCGGCATCCAATTCGGGAACGATGAAGTGGCACGTGGCGCCATAGGTAAGCATCCGTCCGGCGTAAGCGTCGTGGTACGGACGAAAACCCGGAAAACTTGGCAGCAGACCGTGATGGAGGTTTACGATTCGGCCACCGGCGTATTTCCAGCAAACCGCAGCCGGCAAGACTCGCATGTAGCGAGCCAAAATAACGTAGTCGACCTCGTATTGGTCGAGTAGTTCGACCAGTTTGTCGTTGTCTGGCTCGCCGCGTGAGTCCCCGACCAAATGCCAGGGAACGTCAAACTGCTCCGCAATACCGCGACATGACGCGCGATTTCCGATCATGACCGCCGGCGTCGCGGCAACGTTCCCGTCACGGATCGCACGTAGCAGCGCCAGCGAGGTTTCCGGCAGGTGTGTCGTGCAAATCGCCAGNNNNTGCATTGGCTGGTTCTGTGTGAGTTGTTGTTAGTGGGTGAATGCCATGCCTGAAGCTAGCGGAACAGGGAAGTGTACCACAAGATTGTGATGTCTCCATTCCCGCATCAATCTCGCAATTCGATGCACCTATAGCTTCCGTCCTTTGCGGCCAAGAGTGGTCTCACCGAGCCTTTCGGTCGCTAGAAAACTTGATGTTAATCTGCTAACCTGTGTCCTCTCAACGGTCACGACATCATTGAGAAGCATGACACAGACAGTTTTTCATCAACAGTGTTTTTTTTGACGTCATCGAACGGTCCGCGTGCAGGCTCACTTGAGTTTTGCGAGAGAACGATATGAGCACGAGCATAACTCCTGGTAAACCACGGCGCAAGGATCTGCCCAAAGACGCCAATCTTTGTGAATTTTGCTCGGCGAAGTGCTGTAAGTACTTCGCTTTACCCATCGATGAACCGGACGAGCCAACCGATTTTGACTATATCCGTTGGTACCTGCTGCACGATCGTGCGTCGGTGTTCGTTGAGGACGATGACTGGTACCTGCTGGTTCACACGGACTGCAAGCATCTAAAGCCGGACAACATGTGCGGGATCTACGAGACTCGACCTCAAATATGCCGGGAGTATTTGACCGACAACTGCGAGTACGAGGATCATTGGACCTACGACCGCTACTTTGAAACTCCCGAACAAGTCGTCGAATACTACGAAGCAGTTGTGTCCGAGGGGGCAGCGACGATCCGCAGTGCGAAGCCCGACCTATTGACGGTGGTATCGTAAGCTACGCTGTTGAACTGCCCGACGTCGACTTGGTTTGGATGCGATTGACGAGTCTGGCACCGGTGCCGCAGCTCGAATCATTCTCTTCTGTCGATCAACAAAATGGGAAGCAATGAACGCTGACGGAAAAGAGACCGAGAAAACGAGAATTAAGCCGCGCATCCTGAGTGGATTCCGAGATTTTCGCCCTGAGGTGATGATTCCCCGCGAGCGAATGATCGAGACTGCCAAACAGGTTTATCGTGCCTATGGATTTGCCCCGATCGACACTCCAACCCTCGAGTACCTCGACATCCTTCTCGGAAAAGGCGGAGACGAGAGCGATAAACAGATGTATCGCTTTACTGACAACGGGGGTCGCGAAGTCGGAATGCGATTTGACTTGACAGTCCCGCTGGCTCGATTTGTCGCCCAGCACTCAAACGACTTGGGTCTTCCCTTCAAACGCTATCACATCGCGTTGGTGTGGCGTGGAGAGAGGCAGCAGTTTGGACGTTATCGCGAATTCATGCAGTGCGATTTTGATTGCATCGGTTCACTGCACGTGTCATCGGATATCGAGACGGCGCTCGTTATTGATGACTTGCTCCATTCGTTGGGGTTCGATCGATTTACCATCCGGTTGAACAGCAGACAGATCCTCAACGGGATTCTCGAGACCGTGGGGTTGCTTGACAAGAGTGTCGCCGTCTTGCGGTCGCTCGACAAACTCGGCAAAGTCGATCGAACCGCTGTCATTGAGGAAATGGAAGAAAAGGCAGGTGCTTCGCGAACGGAGGCGGAGAACATCCTGAAGTTGGCCGATCTCAATGGTTCCAATCAACAGATCTTGCGAGACTTGGAGCCGATGGTTCGGGGAAACGAGGTCGGCGAAACCGGGTTGGCTCGACTGCACGCGATTGTCGATGGGTTTGAGGCGGCAGGTGCCAACGGAGCACGCATCAAGATCGATGTGTCGATCGCTCGCGGACTTGCCTACTACACGGGAGCCGTTTTCGAGACGGTCCTTGACGACTTGCCCGGCATTGGGTCGGTCTGTTCGGGGGGACGCTACGATGACCTGGCGGGTGTTTACACGAAACAGGAACTGCCCGGAATTGGCGCGTCTTTAGGGCTCGATCGACTGTTGGCGGCTCAGGAAAAGTTGGGGATGATCCCCGAAGTCCAAACGCCGGCGCAGATCTTCATTCCCTATTTTGACAAGACTGGCTTACATCAATACCTCAAACTTGCCGGCGATCTGAGACGGGCGGGACTACGAGTCGAGGTGTACCCCGAAGCGAAAAAACTGGGACAGCAATTGAAGTATGCTGACCGCCGTGGCTTTGTCGTCGCGATCATCCAGGGTCGAGACGAATTTGAGCAGGGCGTGTGTCAGGTAAAAGATCTTCGTTCAGGCGATCAGAACGAAGTCGTGACGGACGACCTCCAAGTATTGGTGCAGCACCTGAACGATCTACTTTCGGTCGAGTAAGCGGCCAAGCCAGCCCACGGATCGTGATCGCCTAATTGTCAGTCGACACACTCCATGCCGACAATCGAGTTCAATTCGATTCTCGCCCCGCCGGACAACTCGATACTCTCTTGTTCGCCGTTGTCGATAGCGAGTTTTACGCGTGCGAAGTCGTCCAGACAATGCTCGAACGCGTCTACAATCAAGGGGTCGAAGTGCTCGCCTTTTTCAGCGACGATGAGTTCATAGGCTTGTTCAAAGGGCATTTCCGTTTTGTAGACTCGCGCCGAAGTTAGTGCGTCAAAGACATCAGCTAGGGCGGTAATTCTCGCTGATAATGGTATTTCTCCGCCTCGCAATCCGCAGGGATATCCGCGCCCGTTGAATCGCTCGTGGTGATACAGAGCAATGTCGACCGCCATGTGTAGGAAACGCGAATTGCGGAATTGGCGAGTTGCCCGTTCAAGAGTCTTCGCGCCAATCACCGTGTGCTGCTTCATGATCTCGAATTCGTCATCCGTCAGTTTTCCTGACTTGAGTAGAATGTGGTCAGGAATTCCCACCTTGCCAATGTCATGCAGGGGTGTCGAACGATAGAGTTCGGCCAGATAGTTGTCGTCAATTTCGGGGTGGTGTACTTCGTTGTGCAGGTAGCACGCCAAAATCTGAGCAAATGCTCGCATTCTCAACAGGTGTTCACCTGTTTCCGGATCGCGTGAGTCGGCCAGTTGAGCCAATGCAAGCACGGTGACATCGCGAGTGTTGATCAACTCGAGTTGTGTATCTTGCAGGCGTTCAGTCAATTGATCTGCCTGAGCGCGGAGGAGCTTGTGTGCTTCCAACAACTGGCCATGTGCCGCACTGGGACTGATGTTGTTCGTAAACACAAGACTGGATTGCCTTGATCGCTGTTCGGTGACCTTACCCACAACCATGTTGGCTAACATGCTGAATTCGGTCTGGTCAAGTGGTTTACGAGTCAGAACAACGCGTTGGCAACAACCAAATCGTTCCGCGATCTGGAATGGAATGCTTGATTCAACGTCGCAGAGAACGATCGCGTGGGCGTATGGCGTGCTGCGCAGAAATACGTGCAGCATGTCAATGAGTGGAAGTGACGTGGTGTCGGCATCAAAGACTGCCAGATCATAGGGAGAGTCATGAGCGATTGCGCGCCGCAGTTGGTTGCTCCACTCGTCTTGCCCAACGCTTGGCAGGAAATCGACGTGGTGCCTGAGACCCGACGAATCACCCGAAAATCGGGGAGGAAGTGAGTTGTCACCCAAAAAATGGTCGATGACGTCCCAGTCGTCGGGCTCACCCCCCACTACGGCGGTTCGAATTGGTCGGCTCGTAGGAGTCATATTGGTCCTGCACAGACTGCGATCGTTATTGCGCGTCCCTGAATGTACGTCGCAGAATTGGCACATGTCGGATTCTTACTCGCCGTTTCCTGCCCATGTGGCGAATTGTTGCTCTGTAACTACAATGGTGCGGAGGACCAATCCTGTAATCGTGGAGCTATACGACCGTGTCATTGCTGATTCCTGTTCTGTTGGCAAAAAACTGGGCCATCGGATATGTCGTTGTGGCAGTCTGTGTCTTGATTGGATGTGCGCTGGTCTGCCGACCAGTCAAACGAAAGCGGTTGGATCTGGATTCGCGTCGACGCATGGCGACGAATCCGTCCTGCCTCGGTCACTCAGCGGGTCACTCAGCGGGTCACTCAGCATCTTTCGGACTTGACGGGAATTGCTCGTCCGCCTAAAAACTTCTCACCCAAAAGGCGCAAATTTGGCATGGAGGCCAACATTGAAAACTGCTTCCCAAGAACTAGCTCCGATACCTCTGCTTGATGTTGCTGGTGGGAACCAGCCCCAGCGGGAAGAAATACTAGCCGAACTGGCAAAAGTCCTCGATTCCGGGAAGTTCCTTTACGGACCCCAGGTTCAGCAGTTCGAATCCACGATGGCAGAGCGAATCGGCGTTAAGCAGGCGGTGGGCTGTGCCTCTTGCAGTGATGCTCTGCTGTTGGCGATGATGGCTTGCGATGTCGGTCCGTTGGATGAAGTGATCTTGCCGAGCTTCACGTTTTTCGCAACGGCAAGTGCGGTGGTGCGATTGGGAGCGGTCCCTGTGTTTGTGGATATTATTCCCGGCACGTTCAACATCGACCCCAACCAACTTGAGTCGTCCATTACCAATCGAACACGAGCCATCATGCCTGTCCATCTATTCGGGCAGTGTGCGGCGATGGACGAGATATTGGACGTTGCCGATCGGCGGGGAATTCCAGTCATTGAAGATGCTGCCCAGGCAATTGACGCCAAGTGGCGAGGCCAAGTGGCCGGATCCATGGGCCGAATCGGTTGTTTTAGTTTTTACCCGACCAAGAATCTCGGCGGCATGGGTGATGGTGGTCTGCTCTCCGTCGACGATGAGGACGTCGCGTCGAGGCTTCGCAAACTGGCCGCTCATGGCATGCAACCGCGATACCATCATTCAGAGATTGGAATCAACAGTCGGCTCGACACATTTCAGGCCGCCGTGCTTGGCATCAAACTCCGCCAACTCACACACTGGGTAGAGCAGCGGCGTGCCAACGCACAGCAATACACGGATCTGTTTCGTGAACATGGTCTCGATAAATCACTCGGAATTCCAGAGACAACCGAACACGCCGATCACGTTTGGAATCAGTACACAGTCCGAGTATCCGCTGGTCGTCGCGATGCGCTCAAAGCCTGGCTGTCTGATAACAAGATCGGTTCGGAGGTCTATTACCCTGTACCACTCCACCGCCAGCCGTGTTTTGAGGGGAGATTTCGTGCGGAGTTCCCTCTATTGGAAACAGAGAGAGCTGCCCGAGAAGTCTTGAGTCTTCCCTGTTTCCCCGAGTTGACTGTCGACGAGGTCCGTCGAGTGGTCGAATGTTGCCGTGCGTTTTTCGCTTCTAGCGCTGTCGCAGCCTAACGCGGTCCAGCATACAAGCATGAAGAACAAGCGAGCGAGCCTTCCTCGTTGCTCACGCACTCGCTTGCTTGCTCCCTCATCAGGCTGACGTCGTTCCGCGCGTGGACCCGGACACCGAATCAATAATTCCTCGACGATTGGTGGCCGCTGGCGTACACTGAGACCGTTTGATAATACGATCTTTGCGGAAAGGCCCACAATGACAAACCGACGTGAATTCCTTGCATCCTCGGCTGTCGGGATCGCGACATCGGCCGGCGGACGATCCGCATTTGCAGCCTCTGGCGTCGACGCTGGTCCAATTCTCGACACACATCAACATCTATGGGATCTCGAGATTCTCAACCCGCCATGGGTTAAAGAAGCGGATGAGATTCTCCGCAACAAGTACGACAACGCCGCTTACGCGCGCGAATCGGTCGGATTGAACATTGTGAGCTGCCTCTACATGGAAATCGACATGGCACCTGACAAGGTCGATGTCGAGGCCAAGTACATATTGGATTTGTGTCGATCGGGGAAAACGCCCACACGCGGCGCGATCTTGTCGGGGCGGCCCGAAGAGCCCGCCTTTGTACGCCGAGTCAAACGATTGAGCAAAGCTGACGAAGTTCGCGGTTTTCGTAGGATCCTGCATGTCGATCATGCACCGCCACAAACGTGCCTAGGTAAGCAATTCGAAAAATCAATGTCTGTGCTGGCCGATAACGGACGGACATTCGATCTTTGCATGAGAGTTGAAGAGTTGGACGACGGAGCCAAATTGGCCGGCCGCTGTGCCGATACGCAATTCATCGTTGACCATTGTGGGAACGCCGACCCGGTCGCGTTTCAACAGAAGGGCCAACAGAAACGCGAGCCTCTTCACGACGCAGATGCCTGGCGGAGAAGCATGGAGCGTTTTGCCAGCCATGGCAACGTGGCCTGTAAAATATCTGGGATTGTCGCACGGGCGCCCGAGGGGTGGAGAAGTGAGCACCTAGCACCCATTATTGACTTTTGCCTTCAGACGTTTGGCCCAGATCGAGTGCTATTTGGCAGCGATTGGCCCGTTTGTCGCCTTGGCGGGACACTTAAACAGTGGGTCGTAGCGTTGCGGGAAATAGTATCCGAACGCCCGGAAGCTCATCAACGGGCTCTTTTCTCGCAAAATGCGCAGAAGATCTACGGCGCGAAGTTGCAAGCGTGATCGTCGTCGTCGTTAGACTCTTGCCGTTTCGAAGCTCAGCAATGTCAAACCGAAATACTCGGCGACAACTGTTTCCAAGCAGTCCGCCAACTCTCGGTCCCAATTAACGATCTTTGTTCGGCGGTCGCAGCGAGGCGCCAACGGATCAGCGGGGTCCTGAAGGACGACGACAGGTGTTGTCAACCGCAAGACATCCAGAGCCAGAATATCGAATATGGCATCGCCTTCGTTTCCCAAGAGTGCTGCGTCGATGCAGATCATGTCAGGATGTGAGAAAAGAAACGCCGTCAGCGCGGTCAAACCATCGTAGGCCAGTTGTACGTCCAACCCGTTCTCTCGGAAACGCTCAGCCGCTCGACGCGCTTCATGTCGGTCAGCAACGGCAATCAACACACTGTGACTCATTAGAGATTCCTTGTCAGTGGTGTCTTCATTGGGGAATAGCGATGACCCTCTCAGTCGAAATGCATCTTGGTTGATGAATCCCGGCAGCTGCCGATCGAGGACGCTTCTCAAAATGTAGGCCAAAAACTGCACGGTCAAGCCATTCTCCAGCAAAGCCTGCCATATCCCGCTGTCGCAAAATACCTTAATCGGCATATTGATCGCCAGCACTCCTCTTACTACAACCGATGCATCCGCGATTTAGCAATTTGTTTTACGAATGTTCATGCTGCATGCTTGCTTCACTCGTCGACCGATCACGACAGCACATTGCATCCATGCGTGGCGGAAACGACGCAGAAACTGAGCTGATCGATCGCCTGCGTCTCTTCGTCGGACACCTTGATTTAGACACGCGGCTGTCTCTGGCGGCCTGTAGAGCATTGGTGGAACATTTTCTGGCCCGCCATCGCGAGCAATTGACGGCCGACGGGCTAGACTGGTTGCAGCGCACGGCCCACCCTGCGTGGCGTGGCATCATCGTCGATTGCTCGGGTCGTTCTGAAGTGCTTGCACACGATCCGGAACCCTTGCACGATCCCGATTGGGCCGCACTTGAAGAGTCGTTGTGGGCTAAGTTAAGTGAGGACAGAAAGGCGTTTGGCATCTACTACACGCCGCCTCAAGTTGTCGATTACCTGCTCGAGGCTTCTCTTGCCGAGGCTCGCCGACATGTTGATGACTGGAGTTGTTTTGCGGCGCTTGATCCGGCCGCTGGCGGCGGACGATTTGTTGTCCGACTCTTGGACCGAATGCTTCGGACGACAAATACTGAACAGTCGATCGCCGAGATGGCTCACATCGTCGGCCGTATGACGGCCTTTGACATACGCCCGTCGGCCCTCTGCGTCACACAGCTTTCCTTGTCGTTAGTATTAGCTCATCACAAGATACCGTTTCGTTCTTGCCCAGGTCCGGATCTGCGTATCGGCGACACGCTTCGCGATCCGAATCCCCACTGGCAGGACGACCGGCAACTGACAGACGGCAAGACTCGTTGGCTCATGGTGGTTGGGAATCCGCCTTTTGCCAGTCTCTCTCGGAACGCCTCTCCCTGGATTACAGGGTTGTTACGTGGAAAGGGCTTGGATGATGCTGCTAAGATTTCGTACACCAAGAGTGCCGGGATTTGCTCGCCATCAAAACACTGGCTCGACGACGACTACGTTAAGTTCCTTCGCTACGCTCATTGGCGGGTCGACGGAGTTGGCGCTGGGACGATTGGATTCGTGCTGGGAAACGGATTCACTGACAATGCTTCTTTCGCCGCCTTGCGTTTTGCATTGCTAAACTCGTTTGATCGCGTGTCGGTTGTCAACCTACACGGTAGTGCCAAACGCGGGCTTAGCAGCCAAGACGGCGTACGGGATGAATCGATCTTTGGGATCGAACAAGGAGTTGCACTACTTCTTCTCACCAAGTACCCCGGTCGCCAAAAGAAACTCGTTGTCGAACCAACAATCGACCGTTCCGATTTGCTCGGTCGCCGAGTTGACAAACTAGCACGGTTGGGATGCGCAACCGATGGTAGTCAGCCTCTCGATGTCGACCGTTTTGTCACTTTCCCCCCGCGTTTTCTTTTTGCCCGTGGCAACGAGTTACTACATGGCGAATTCCAACGTGGAGTGGAGTTGGCGTCGTTATTCAAGGTCTCCTCTTCGGCGATCGTGACGGCTCGTGACGCTCTCGTCATTGCCCCAACCAAGGAGCAACTACTGGATCAATTGTCTCAAGTGGCAGACGCGGCTATTGAGACGCAGGCTATTCGCGAAAAGTTCTTTCCGCGAGCGCGTTCGAGACGCTACCAGCGCGGAGACACGCGGGGGTGGAGTCTTGAGGAAGCGCGGGAGCGATTGCGGGCAGAGTCCGACTGGGATCGCTTTGTTGTTGAGATCGACTACCGCCCCTGGGATCGTCGCTACCTATTTTACGCGCCTTGGATGGTCGATTGGCCGCGAAAGCAAGTCAGTGATGTCATGCTTGGTGAACGGAATTGTTGTCTTATAACACGCCGGCAAATGGTACCCGATCGGGCCGCCAACTTCTTCTGGGTGACGACACGCCCCACTCTGGATGGGATTATTCGCTCCGACAATCGGGGCAACGAGACTCTCTATCCGCTATACCTCGGCCAGCCTGAACAAGAATGTGCTCGTAGGCCGCGTAATATCACCGAAAGCACGAAATGCCAACTCATGGCTGCCGGAAGTGGACTTGTTGCGTCGCACGACCAGCAGTTGTTCGATTATTTATTCGCCATGTTCTCTTCGTTGGCTTACCAGGCGTATTTCGCCGAGTGTTTGTGGCATGAGGCGCCTCGAGTTTTTTCGGCGCGTTGCCCATCACACTTTCACGAGCTGGCTGCATTCGGGACGCGACTACGTGAATTGGCGACTTCAGATCTCGCAAAAGTCGACGTCAATGACACGTCGTGGCCAGCTGTAAATGATATTGGCACTCGAGTGTCGGGCAAAGGGACTGGATTGCGTTATCAGGATGGACAGATCGTTGCCAGTGACGGATATCGCTGCCCAGTGCCTCGCAATGTCTGGGAGTTCCAAGTTGGCAGCCATCGCGTCGTTCGGAAATGGTACCGCGAACACCAGTATCTCGGCTCGGAGCAGTTTGGTCGAGAATTTCGAGCAGTACTGTCGTTGATCCGTGATACATTGGCTGTTCGGCGTGAGCTCGATGGTTTTTATGATCGCTGTGGAGGGATCTCACAAGTCCATCATATCGAATGACGGAAGGGAGTTACTCGCTCCAATTAATAGCCGATTTACAGGTCGTTGGAACCCAATTGGAGAAGAAATTCCATGGTCCGCTTTCGCACCGCGATCTTGTTCGCGCTCGTTGCTGTCGCGTCGTCCCGATTGATTGCCGCCGAGCGATATTACATCGTTCCAGCATCTCGTATTGATCCGCAGCTGGAACGGATGCTCTCTTCATACACATGGAGTTGGCAATCGACATCGCCGGTTCATATCGATGAGAGCATGGCCTATGCGGCCGTGGGTCAACGAGTAAAGGTACTGGTAGGCACGGTGGATGCCGACACACGCGCACTCTTGAATAGTGGTTGGGTCATTGCGATCCGCACCGATCGGGCGTTGCCATTGACAGGAAATGCGAATGTGAAAGGCGAGGGCGAATTCGTCGACATTGAATTGAATGCTTCGCAGCTTACTGAGACCACTCACCGCATTTTCCTTGCGTGTCAACGTGAATCGTATTTCCGCCTCATGCAACAAGGGTATACGGGGAGTTCATGGTTTCGATATCAAGTGAGACGCCTCGACCGAGAAATCGGCACTAAGTCAAGCGTCAGCACCCAGCGTCAACGGCAATTTTTTGGTGTCAGAGGCACATCGATAACCGACACGTTCGCGCTGTTGAGTGGCGGGCGGGCACTGAGCGAAAACTTACAGTTGGGGCGAGAGTTGCCTCAGCCTCGGCGTGGAAGTACAGAAAATACGGTGGACATTGGGTCGATTGTTGGGATTACGGTTCGCGAGTTCGACTGGGCCGAACACGTCAAAGATATTGAACCGGAATTGGATCCATTGTCGAGTTTGATCCCTCATGACCAGCACGCGTTGTTCTTCACCAGCTTTGATTCGTTGATTGGATTTGGCGATGAGGCGGCCGATCAGGGTACGCCGATCCTGCGGCTTGCTGAACCGCAAGGTATCGATGCGATGACCCGCAAACGGTACGAAACACAACTCGGTTTGTCTCTGGACGGGCTCGCCGAGATTCTCGGACCTCAGTTGATCGATACTGTGGCGATTACCGGTGGCGACCCGTATTTCCGCACCGGCACCGATGTAGCTGTAATGTTCACGTCGAAACAGATGTTGGCTCTGACAACACTGCTCCAAGTTCAGATTCGTTTGAGTGCCGAGAGAGACCCGGCGGCGCAACCAGTCGTGGGGAAACTGACCAACGGAACACCGTTCACGGGAATGAAATCGAATGACGACCGTATTCGTAGTTACTTCGCTGTGATTGACAACGCGGTCGTGGTTAGTAATTCCATCACTCAATTGGAGAGAATTGAACAGGTTGCCCAAGGTACGTTGAGTTCTCTGGCAAGCCTGGACGAGTATCGATTTTTCCGAAACCGCTATCCTCGTAGCAAGGGCGACGAGTCTGCCTTGTTGATCATTTCCGACGCCACAATACGCAGGTGGTGCAGCCCCAAATGGCGGATAGCCACGTCGAGGCGGACGCGAGTGGCGGCGGCATTGCTCGACATGCAGGCGCAATACCTCGACCAAATTGTGGCCGGGAGACTTGCAAATGGAAAGAAGATTGTCACCAACTACGAACGGGCTGGAACGACGACATTCGTCAATTCGAAGTCCGGACTGCGGTCGGAAGACTACGGCGATATGCGTTTTCAAACGCCGATTAACGAAATGGAGTTGCCTCGAGTTACTCCGGAGGAGCAGCGATTCTATAATCGTTGGCGCGATGGCTATCAGAGAAACTGGTCAAACTATTTCGATCCAATTGCCATTCGATTCGTGACCACGAAGGCCTCGGTAGGCCTCGACATGACGGTGATGCCGTTGATTGATTTTAGTCGTTACCGTGACTTGATTAACATATCGCAGGGAGCATCGTTAGATGACGAAGCCGGTGATCCACACCCCGAGGCGGTGATTCACTGGGTGTTGGCGGTCAACACAGAATCGCAATTTGTGCGTCAAGGTGTCGATTTCGCGCGTAACTTCGCATCCGTCTCCATGAGCCCACTCTCCTGGCTGGGAGACGACCTTAGTCTGTACGTTGATCGGGATCCGATCTGGTCCAAAGTGGGGGAAATCAAGGGTCGCGATGGGGTCGCAGACTTCTTGATTGAACACTTGGATGGTCTACCAGTCGCCGCTCAGTTCGACGTGCGCAGCGGAATGCGGTTGACGCTCTTCCTGTCGGCCGTGCGAGGATTTGTCTCCCAGGCAGCGCCTGGGATGCTTGTGTGGACAACGCAAGAACACAACGGACACGGATTCGTCAGGGTTGCCTTATCTGTGGCCGGTCGCGCTGGGAGCGACGATTTTATGGATAATTTGGCTTTGTACTATGTGGCCAGTGGCGATTCTTTCACGGTGTCGCTCAGCAAGACCGTTGTGAAACGCGCAATTGACCGCATAGTCGCTCGCACCGAGGGCAAACCGTTGCCCGCCGGACCACCCAGCTTGGGCAAAAATCTGGCCTTTCACGTCGATGGCAAAACACTACCACTCATCAGTCAATTGGTGGCGGAGGACTATCAACGCTCGATGCAACGAGTCGCGTTTAGCAATATCCCGATTCTTAATGAATGGAAGCGTCGATTTCCCGATCGTGATCCAGTTGAGTTTCACGCGCAGCTGTGGCAGCAACGATTGGTTTGCCCCGGAGGCGGGACGTATCAGTGGAACGAGGAGTTCCAAACGATGGAGTCGACTGTTTATGGCCACCCAGCTGCGGTAAAACGAGGTCCCGGTCTTCCACCGACACTGAGCCAATTCAGCCAGGGGGATTTTGGTCTAACGTTCGAGGACGATGGACTGCGGGCTCGAGTTCAATTGCTGCGGAAGAACACGGACGAATAGAAGACGGCGTGTCGAACGGGATTGCGGCTGACATTGCGGGATTAACATGAAAAGGGGTCGCCCATTTGGGCGGCCCCTTTTGCTTCGGTCGATGAAAACGAACTGCTATTCCGGATACAGGGTCGTGGAAAGATAACGTTCGCCGATATCGGGAAGGATGACAACGATCAGCTTCCCTTCGTTTTCGGGACGTTTGGCGATTTCGACTGCGGCCCACGCGGCGGCGCCGCTACTGATGCCGCACATTAGGCCTTCTTGGCAAGCCATTTGACGAGCCATATTGGCGGCGTCATCGTCTTCAACCAACACGACGTCGTCAATGACGTCAACGTTCAAGACGTCGGGTATAAACCCGGCCCCAATTCCCTGGATGGTGTGTTTCCCAGGTTGTAGATCCTGACCAGCTCGTCGCTGCGTAATGATTGGGCTGTTGGCCGGTTCGACGGCGATTGACTGCATCGACGGCTTGCGGCTCTTGATCACGTCAGAGATTCCGGTAATCGTTCCTCCAGTGCCGACTCCACTGACGAGGATATCGATGTTCCCCTCTGTATCACGCCAAATTTCCTCCGCGGTCGTTTGGCGATGAACTTCGGGGTTGGCCGGGTTCTTGAACTGTTGCGGCACGAAATACTTGTCGGGCTCGGCGGCTGCGATTTCTTCGGCCTTGCGAACGGCGCCAGGCATTCCTTCCGCCGCCGGTGTCAGTACCAACTCGGCGCCGAGCGCTTTGAGCATTCGGCGTCGCTCGACCGTCATGCTCTCTGGCATCGTGACCGTCAATTGATAGCCACGCGCTGCACAGACGTAGGCTAATCCGATGCCCGTGTTGCCACTGGTCGGCTCAATCACGACCGTGCCTTCCTTAATCTTTCCATCGCGTTCCGCCGCATCGAGCATGGCCCGTGCGATGCGGTCTTTAACGCTCCAAAGTGGGTTCATATTCTCCACTTTGGCAACGACGGTTGCTACACAACCTTCGGTGACCCGCTTTAGTTTCACGAGTGGGGTGTTTCCGATGCACTCGGTAATATCGTCGCGGATTCCCGCGGCATTCGCCGTAGCCATATGCAATCTCTCCTTCGCGGTAATCGTGTTAATCAGTTGCTCAGGCAACACGCTATCGCGGAGTATAACAGAGTCAGAAAAACTCGGTCAACGCGGGCATATTGCCAGAAAACGTCGAGACAAGAGAATTCCGTTCTCAGGACTCGTCCCGCAGGCTGGCCAAAGCCGTGTAGTCTTCAAGTGTCGATGTATCACCGACTTCTTCCTTACCTGCGGCGATGTCGCGAAGCAGTCGTCGCATGATCTTCCCGCTGCGGGTCTTGGGAAGGGTGTTTGTGAAGCGAACATCATCGGGGACCGCCAACGCCCCAATCTCCTTTCGGACGTGCAACTTCAACTCGTTTCGCATTTCCTCGCTTGGTTCACCTTCTTTGAGAGTCACAAAGACGGCAATCGCCTGGCCTTTAATCTCGTCCGTACGGCCAATTGCCGCGGCTTCAGCGACGGCTGAGTGACTCACCAGAGCGCTCTCCACTTCGATCGTGCTGAGCCGGTGGCCGGCGACGTTGATTACATCGTCAATGCGGCCCATGATCCAATAATAGCCGTCGCTATCGACTCTGGCGTTGTCGCCAGCCAGGTATTTGCCCGGAACTTTCGACCAGTATTGTTCGCGATAACGATCGTCATCGCCCCAAATGCCGCGCAACATCCCTGGCCAGGGATGAGTCATCACCAACCATCCCCCCTGATTCTCGCCGACCGGATTCCCAGCGGGATCGAGTATGGCTGGTAAAACGCCAGGTAGCGGTTTGGTACAGCTACCAGGTTTGGTGGCGATTGCGCCAGGAAGAGGCGACATCATGATGCCGCCGGTCTCGGTTTGCCACCACGTGTCTACGATTGGACAACGTTCTCCGCCGACTATGTTGTGATACCAAATCCACGCTTCCGGATTGATTCCTTCACCAACCGTGCCCAATAACCGCAGACTGCTCAAGTCGTGTTTTTCGACGTGGTGATCACCCCATTTGATGAATGCCCGGATCGCCGTGGGTGCCGTGTAGAGGATGTTGATCCGGTACTTCTTCGGGCCAATTCGGCGCCCCTTCATACATGACCGTTGTGGCTCCGGCCGATAGCGGCCCGTACACGACGTAGCTATGTCCGGTGATCCATCCACAGTCGGCCGTGCACCAGAAGATGTCTTCGTCTTTGTGGTCGAACACCCATTGGAATGTCTTTTTGGCGTACAAGTTGTAACCGGCAGTCGTGTGTTTAATGCCCTTGGGTTTTCCGGTTGAACCACTTGTGTAAAGGATGAACAGCGGTGATTCGCTATCAAGTTGAGCGGCTTCACAATTGTCTGAAGCCTCGTCAACTAAATCGTGCCACCAATGATCTCGACCCTCTTTCATGGCCGGATCGTTGCCGACGCGGCGCAAGACGATGCAATGTTCCACCGTTGGCGATTTGTCTAAGGCCTCGTCGACGGTTGCTTTCAACGGCAGCACTTTGCCACGCCGCCAAGCTCCGTCGGAGGTAAGTTGAATTTTTGCCTGGGCATCATTGTTGCGGTCCGCGATCGATTCAGCCGAGAAACCGGCGAATATGACTGAGTGCACTGCACCGATTCGAGCACAAGCCAACATGGCGATTGCCAATTCGGGTGTCATCGGCATATAGATCGATACGACGTCGCCGGCCACAACTCCTAGGCTCTTGAGCACATTTGCGAATCGGCAAACCTCACGGTGGAGCTGTTGGTAGGTAAGTGTCCGTTGATCACCCGGTTCGCCTTCCCAAATGATGGCAGCTTTATTTCGCCGCCATGTGGAGAGGTGACTATCAAGGCAGTTGTAACTGACGTTTGTCTTGCCACCCACGAACCACTTAGCGAACGGTTCCTGCCAATCCAAAGTCTCATTGAACGGCTCGAACCAATGAAGCTCTTGTCTTGCCAGCTCACCCCAAAACGCCACCGGATCTGCTTTCGCCTTATCGTAGAGTTCTTGGTACGCTTCAAAGGACCCAATCTGTGAATTTGAAGAGAACTCCTCCGGTGGCGGAAAGAGACGGTTCTCTTGCATGACCGAGTCAATTTGTCCCGAATTCCCAGCTGACATGGACGCAATCTCCCTATCGATCACAAGACAGAAAATGAAACCGATTCGAGCATCGCTGCGGCAAGAAATTTGACCGGGCGGATCCAAACCGGCATTCGAGTGACCTCGGATTGTAAAGCTGTCAGCATAGCGGTGTCAAACCGGTGCCGCACCTGTCACCGCGTCTTTGTCTTCTCGTGCAAGACCGTCGCGCCATGCCACGAAGACACCAAGTGTCGATTCGCCAAGAAGGGCCCATTCTATCGGCGGCGGAGTTTGATCGCACAACCGACTAGTCGCGTCGATGCTGTCTTGACTTTCTTGCCGGACAATAGGGCGTCCACAGCGTCCGCAAGGTACCGTTTCCGCGCTTTGGACTCATCCATGTTGTCGTCAAAGGCGCCGATGTATGAAAGTTGCCGTTTTTGGTTGATTACAAACAAGTGCGGAGTAACACGTGCACCAAAAGCGCGAGCCGTTTCCCCCGTCTCGTCTTTGCAATACGCGAAGGTAAATCCTTTTTCGTCAGCACGTTTCTTCATATCGGCCAGCGTCTCAGGATTGACATTGATCGCAATGAAATTCACACCCTTCTTCTTGTACTGCTTGGCAAACTCAATGAACCGGTCTTCATAGGCGGCAGCGACTGGACAGAAATTACAGGTGAAGCAAACAACCGTAACTTTCGTGTCACTATTTGATTTCAGGTTGTGCTCTTTGCCGTCGACGCCGATGACTGAAAAATCGGGAGCTGCGTCGCCCAGCTTCAATCCTGCGGCAATGCTGGAAGATGCCAGACTGAGTACCAAGGTCATGGCCAAGAACATTCGGTGGTTCATCTAGTGTACCTGTCGTCTGTCTATGTAATTCTATTTGATCGAAGCAGTGGTGCGGTGAGATTGTCTCCAATGCACTTCCACGACTAAAACTGGATTGGGAGTGGCGAGAGAGGGGGGGAATCTGTTGGGGGGGTGTGGTGGGGGTTGTAGGTTCGGTGATGGAATGGAAGGTGGGTTGAGTAAGAGGTTTCACCGATCCGGACCAGAAATTCTAGTGTCAGTTGCCATATGAAGTCAAGCAGATTTGCCTCATGATCCAGCTAAGTTGACCAATTTTCGGGTTGCCGACCGGGTTGCCGACCGGGTTGCCGACTAGGTCAACTGGGAAAAGTGCAGGGATGAATGAATGACAGGCTAGTCTATTCGCCGATTAGTGTGGATGTTATAGCTTTGTCGAGTGCCTCCCTGTTGAGGTGCTCATTTCGATGTGCGGAGGTCCCATGATGGCCAGCTCGGAGCCGTCGGTCAACGAGACGCTTGTTGTCACGGCCACTTACAATGAAATGGAGAGTTTGCCGGCATTGGTTGACGAGATCCGCAATCACTTGCCGCATGCCGATTTGATGATTGTCGATGATGACAGCCCGGACGGCACAGGTCGCTGGGCTACACAGCTAGCGGACCGAGACCCACGTGTCACGACCATCGTACGCGACGGCAAGCAGGGTCTGGGTTCAGCCATTCTCCAAGCGATGCGGCACGCGATCGATAACTCGTACCGCTACATGATCAATATCGACGCCGATTTTAGCCATCCACCAGACGTGCTACCTCGATTGGTCACCGCAATGGACGAAGGCGATGGCCACGACGTTGTCATTGGATCGCGGTACATTCCCGGAGGTGGTGTCTCCGGATGGCCATTGCGGCGCCAGTTGATGAGCCGCTGCATCAATTTCTATGCGAGAAACCTGTTGCGGCTGCCACTACGCGACTGCAGCGGAGGCTATCGTTGTTTTCGCATGGCCAAGTTAGCGGAACTCGACTTCGACATGATTCGCGCAAGCGGATACGCTTTTCATGAAGAAATCCTCTTTCACCTTCGTTGCGCAGGAGCCCGCCTTGGCGAGACACCGATCATCTTTACCGACCGCCGCTATGGTCAATCGAAGATCAACATCCGCGAAGCGTTCATCGCCCTGCGCGTGATTCTTGAATTGCGGCTGTTTGGGTGCCCAAAGAAGGCGAAGAACGACGTGAGTGAAGAGGATGCCTGTAGTAGCGAAACTTGAGTAGACACACCCTGCAACCATCTCATCCGGTCGAACTGGCTGACACCACGTCACGATAATAACTGATCGAACGCTCTAATCCTTCAGCGAACCCTACTTGAGGATCGTAACCGAGGTCTTGTCGCGCGCGTGTGACGTCGGCCATGCTGTCGCGAATGTCGCCCGCACGTGCCGGTTCGTGTTGCGGTGCAATGTCGGTGCCCAGCAGCTGATTCAAGGTATGGATGAGCGTCAATAGGTCGGTTGCGCGACCATTAGCTATGTTATATGATTTACCCGGCGCGGAGGGCTGTTCTGCGGCGAGCAGGTTGCCTTGGACCACATTTTCTACAAAAGTGAAATCACGCGATTGCAGCCCATCCCCGTAAATCGTCGGCCCTTTGCCCTGTAGCATTGCGGTGATGAATAACGGGATGACTGCCGAATACGCGCTATCTGGATCCTGCCTCGGCCCAAACACATTGAAATATCGCAAACAGACGGTCTCCAGCCCATACGTGTGATAAAAGGCGTGGCAATAATACTCGGCGGCGAGTTTGGCAACGCCGTACGGAGACAACGGGTCCGGTGTGTCTACTTCACGTTTGGACGACGTTGGTTGATCGCCGTATAGGCTGCTAGATGCCGCATAGACCACTCGTTGAACCTTGGCTTGTTGGGCGGCGTGCAGAATATTCAGCGTGCCCGTAACGCACGCATGATGAGTGGCCAATGGGTCTTCGACACTGAGTGGAACCGAAGCCAAGGCGGCTTGATGAAACACGATGTCGATGTCACTTACGGCGTCTCGAACGACGTCGAGATCGCCGATATCCCCTCTGACAAAATCGACCGCCCCTTCAATATGTTCGAGGTTTGCAAGTCGTCCGGTGGAGAGGTTGTCGATGACGCGCACCGTCTCGCCGCGTTCGATCAGAGCGCTGACGATATGGGAGCCAATAAAACCTGCGCCACCGGTCACCAAGTATTTTGTCATTAATATTCTCTCCGCACGTGCTTTGGCACTGACAGCGTTTGAGACTCCCAAATGCCACCGATCGCCTGAATCGCTTCCAGCGGTTGCAATTGCGCAACCGTCAACTTGTAACTCTACATGGTGATTGGGGAAAGGTAGAGGAGTTGGTCGAAAAAAGTCGCCGCCGCCAGCCAGACTTTTCCCCTAGAGCGTGACGATAGTGCCTTGCAGGCGGATTCCCTGGAGTGGTATTTGCCCAGCGAGTTTCGCGTACGTCGAACGCGGCGTGCGATCCATCGCGACGACCAAATAAACCGTTTCACACAGTTGTGCCATCTGAGTGGAAAACGCGGACTGCATGGTTCCCAGGTCGATGAGAGTCAACGGCGATTGCACTTTGATCTGGCTGAGAAATTGGCCCCACTTTTTGGAAGATGGCCGCTCGTTGCTCTCGTAGGCCGTACCGATCGGGAGCACCTTGATCTGTTGCGGTGTGTGTAACACACTCTCTGGCAGTAGCGCTGATCCACTGAGGATATCGCCGGTGCCCGGTCGATCCGTCACTCCATGAAGCAAAGAGAGACACCGTTGTTCGGTGTCACTGTCGAGAATAAGTACTTGTTCTTGCCGCCGGCGAAGTACGTTTCCCAGAATCGTGATGACCAAAGTTGAATCGCCACCCTGGTCGGCCGCAACGAATCCAACGCATGCCGTAGGGAAGCAGCTCACGTCATCGATAACTCGAGTGGCGAGTTGCTCGTACGCCCGTGTGTTTTCATCGGTTGCCAATGCGCCCTCAACAATTCGCTCGGCCGCCACCGGGCGAATGAGTCGTGTTGAATTCGACTGGGCAACTGTTGTGCGGGTGTCGACTTGAACCACGATTTCGGCGTCGACCGCTGGTAACTCCGATGCGACTTTGGGCGCTGGAATAGCGTCGATCGCCGGGGTGTTCGATGTCTTCGCAGTTTCCCGTTGCAACTGCCCCCGGCGTCTCAATTGACTGAACGGTGGCCGCGACGCGAGTTTCGCCGCGCGAGCGGATTTGTTTGGTGGTGCGTGGCGTTGCAACTTAATGCTCCTGACGCAATTGAATCAACAGCTCATCGTATTCGCGGCGTTCCGCTGTCGGCTCGTATGGTTGCGATGGCGAGATCTCCACATCGGTCGAGCTGTCCTCAATGATGAGGAGATCTCGATCATCGCTCTGCAAGAGGTCCGGCACGATCGGTGATTTCTGGCCAGACTCATCTTCAGGTGCGGACGCATCCGCTGCATCGTATTCGGTGAAGTTGGGAACGAATGGAAGCAACACATCATCATTACTTTGGCGGACGACGTGCAGGATCGGTTCTTGTTGGTTTTTGGCTTCGCTGGACTGCTCTTCGTCATCCGATGAACTCCCTAGGGAATGCCAGCCGCCCTCATTGCAAATCGGAGCGGTCGCGTTGTCCACTTCATCGAATGCTCCCGATCGAGAGATGGCGATTCCCTCTTCAGAGTCGACCGTCGGAGTTCGCCAAGGCAATTCGATCGTCTCCGCCGGATCGTAGACAACCGTTTCTTTGGCGAATTCACCGCCAAAAGGGTCACTCGCCAGCGGAATGATGTGGCGCATCTCGTCGTCGGATTCTGGCGAGTCATCGAGTTCTTCGGCGGTTACCTCCTCCTTTTTGCACTCGATATGTTTCGGTGCTCGGGACGCCTGTTCTCGCAGAGCCTCATGAAGCAGAACTTCGACGTCGTCCAAACTAGTCATCGGACCGCTCACTAGACTCGAAAACGAGTCGAATTCGCCACGCTCATCGCCCGCGTTATTCATGGTGGCATTTGCGGTCCAACAGTTCTCCTCTTGACCATTTTCGATCAACTCAAGACACGTCTCAACGGTCTGCCAATCGAAATCAGCGGCGTCGAAATCGTTCGACTCAATAGAGTCAGCCGCCACGTCATCGTTGCTAGCGATCGTTTCGACTTCGTCTTCGGTGAGGTCAACGCCGAGTGATTCGCCGTCGCTTTCCGACAAATCACCATAGTTATCGTCGTCCAAGGACCCGAATTCGATAAAGTGCTCGGCGGCAGGCTGCGTTTGGGGCCGGCAACTGTTGTAAATCGGTCCACGCTTCGGCGATTCCTGCTGCTTGAATGTCGTTCACTCCACCCACCGATGCCAGCAGCAAAGTGTGATCGCAAATCTGGTTGACCACGCGGGGAATGCCGTCACTCGCCTCATATACCGCTTGGTATGCGTCTTCGCTGAAAACGCGTCGTGTTGCACCGGCTCCGGCCAACTGCCCTTGGATGTACTCGATGACTTCATCGCGAGTTAAAGCGTGGAGATAGCAACGAGCCGCAATACGCTGCTGGAACGACTCTAGTTGTGGGTCCGCTATAAGCTCTTCCAATCGCCCGCTACCGGACAAGAGAAGTCGCACGCGAGGTTGGCCGTTGCGTACCAGATTTGAAAAAGTATGCGCCTCATCGACAATCAATAGTAGTCCTCGATCGCCGTCGGAAACCGGATCAAGGTAGTCCATCAAAGAGAGTCGCAGCTCACCTTCTTCCATGTTGCGGAATGGTAGATTTAACTCGAACAGTATGTTCTGTAATAACGCTCGACGGGTGCATAGCTTCGAATTGGCCAACATGGCAACAGTAAACTCGTCTTCGAACCGTCGAGCGACAAGTTGACAAAGCAACGTCTTGCCAGTTCCCGCCGGACCCACCAAAAGCGCAGGTCCCTCGCCCCGGTCGACGGCCCGTTCGATGGATTCTTTTGCCGCACTGACCGCTTCAAACGGCATGTATTGAGCAGGCGCCGGAACCGAGGAAAATGGGAGATGTAGATCCTGAAAAAGTGCGGCGTTGTTAGACGACAGTTGGGGCTCAAGAACGTCATTGGTGGAATGAAGCGAAAATCGAGAATGCGTCTCCGAGTGTTTCTCGCGAGTTCTCAAGAAACGACTCTGTTGGTGTTTTAGAAGTTAGCGCCGCTGTGGCGAACACGATCACGTACAGCAAAAGAGCGAATTGGAAACTTCGACGAATCCAGGCGGCCATTCGTTGGCCGATCAGTGAGAGGTCGCTGTGACGATGTCTTACCCCCGTGCTGACGGTCGCGACGACCTGTACAGGCGATGACGCGACGAGCTCGCGGAGATCGTGAATTCGTTCGATTGCCGTTAGACGTTGAAGGCAATGTGTGAGTAAGCCGGAAAGACCAAGACAAATCAACATCAATGGCACAAACGTCCTAGATGAAATTCCGCCTCCCCAACGCGAGAGCAGTGGCGGCGTATCTGCCCAACCAACAACGAAGACCGGAGATGTCGTCGTGGGAAGCAACTCGCGAACCTTATCCAGTAATCGTTCTCTTTCGTTCTCATGCGTTTTCAGCAGTGGTGTCATTTGAGACTGAGCGTTTGTAAGTAACTCGATCCAGTCCGTCTCGTGACTTTCTGTTCGTGGTTTCACGCTTGGCGTCTGATCACTTAACGCCGGATGGGGAGTCGAGATGGTGACCTTTGGAGCGTGCAATATCATCGGGATTGAATTCGACTCGTCGTTGGCACGGGAGATTAACAGATCCAATCGTTGAAGTGCCGCTATGTTTGTTAGCGGTTCGCGCTCTAGTCGAAGTCGTTCCGATCGCAGTTCCATCAAGCGAAATTCAGACTTCATCCATTGCACGTTGACTGTCGGATCGGCGGTGCCGGAATCACCTTTGGCAGCAACGAATGGTTCAATGACTTTGGCGCCTGTCTGGCCGTCTCGGGTAGAGCCAAATGGCGCACTCAGCCGTACACCTCCAACGACTGGTAGGCTTGTCCCAATTTCTGAACTTGCCGAACTCCCCGCTGGCTGGCCAGTAGGTAACTTGGAAATCAGGCCAACGTAGTCGTTCCACTCGCCGTTCACGGCGTCCCACGAGGCCGATTCTCGAGCAATTAACTCGCTGATTGCAAGATTTGTCGGTCGTGCCGGTCCATTCTCCGACCGGATGAGATACTGCAGAAAGCGGGAACCGATACTCTGAGCAACTCGTCCAGTTTCCGTCGCGTCTTCGCCAACAACGCGGATGCGAGCACCGTAGCAACCGTCCAACTTCGCGGGAATCAATTCGGCTTGCGTTATGCGGGACTCGTTCAGCCCACCGGTCGTGGCGAGTGCTTTGACCGTGTTTTCAATCACTCCCACGTTCAATGCGGATCCAATGAGTCGAGAGAGATCTTCTTCGCTCACTGCCACCATTGTGGAGTGTTTTGTCGCTGCGCCCTCGGTTTTCGCCAGCTGAATGTCGAATGTAACCGTGCAACGAGATTTTTCCTGCGGTAGGACAAGAAGACCGAAAAGGAGTAACGTTGAAAACACGAGCAGGAAGGTTGGCAGTCCTTGCCGAAGATGAGGGACGCATTGGCGCAGAATGGCCCTCTGGGAGTTGTACAACTCCCGCATCCAGGTGCCTGTGTCAAGACGGCGATTCATGGTGACATCCTACGAACGACATCGCGCGGATTGACCACGCGCATTCACCGCGCGGAGTGGTCGCGCGGATAACTCTGTTTTAGGTTGATCGACTCGGCCCACTTGATCGCTTTACAATGATTTGCTTGGTTTTTCGGGTTGTTCACTTTGCGATCTACTCAGCAACCGCAAATCGCTCATTAGTTAGGCTGTGCGGTAAATGGGAAATATAGGTAATCCTAAAGGGGCGATTTGTCGGCTAGCTTCCAATCCTTTAGCTGGCGGGTTGGTGGGTGGGTGCCCTATCTTGGTGGCTGGACTTTTAGCTAGGGAGAACCGGAGACTCTTATTCCGTCGCTGACGCTTCGGGTTACGGTGGAGTGCGATAGACCGATGATTCGAGTCAAAATCTGTGGAATAACGACGGTCGAGGACGCTCGCATGGCCAGCGAGGCCGGTGCCGATGCATTGGGATTCAACTTCTACCAACAGAGTCCTCGCAGCGTATCGGTTGAAATGGCCGTGCAAATCGCTCATGCCATTCCTGCAGATGTGGTTCGAGTTGGTGTGTTCGTCAATGAGACGGTTCAGTCGATTCGAAGAGTGGTGGAGCAAGTCGGACTTGATCAGGTGCAATTGCATGGCGACGAACCTCCCGAGTTCTTGGCCAACTTTGTCGACGTGTCGTTGATTCGGGCGTTTCGATGTCGCGATGAGGGGTGGGGCCCCGTCCAGTCCTACCTGGAACAATGCACGAAGCAAAATGTGACGCCAGCGGCCGTTTTGTTGGATGCCTATTCCGCGAACTCCTACGGAGGCACTGGTCACCGACTTGACTGGCACATGGTCGCCGATCGGGAGCGATCGATCGGTGACATGCCAACTCTATTGGCTGGCGGACTGAATCCAGATAACGTTGGTGACGCGATCACGATCGCCCGCCCGACTGGTGTCGATGTGGCCAGCGGTGTTGAAACGGAACCTGGGATCAAGTCAAAAGAGCTGGTCACTCGATTCGTGAACGCCTCGCGAAGGGCATTCGAAAATCCTCAATGACAAGCCCCTGGCTCTAATGGGGGCCCCTGGCTCTAATGGGGGGGTGTTCGGTTGCGGTCAGCCGACGGGGTTGTCAAACTCAGCAATTCTCTCGTCGAAACAACAAATTGACAAGGTTTGGTAGATGCCCAAAATTCAGGCTTTTCACGGACTAAGGTACGGCATGGGTCATGTCGGATCACTCAGTGATGTGATTGCACCGCCATACGACGTGATCGATTCCGATTTGCAGGACGAGCTTTACAAGCGACACCCGGCGAATGTGATCCGCTTGATCCTAAACCGTGATGAACCGGGTGACGAAGCGGACGACCGATATCGTCGTGCGGCGCGATACCTCAAAAACTGGGTCGGTGAGGGCGTATTACAGACCGAAAGCGACCCGGCGATTTACGTCTATCACCAGCAGTTTGACTATGACGGGCACACATTCGTTCGGCGTGGGTTCATGTGTCGGGTACGGCTCGAGCCGTTTGGCACTGGCAACATTTTCCCACACGAGGAAACACACGCTGCTGCGAAGGCCGACCGATTGCTCTTGATCAAAGCCTGTCAAGCAAACCTGAGCCAGATATTCGGCATCTATCCGGACCCGGATAACAAGGCTCAAGATGCTCTTGAGGCACAAATTGAAGGTGTGCAGCCGATCGAAGCGATTGACCATCTAGGAGTGATCCATCGTCTCTGGCCGGTGATTGATGTCAACACGATCGGTGAGGTTTCGGCTCTAATCGCCAACCAACCGATGTTCGTTGCCGATGGCCATCATCGATACGAGACCGCTTGCAACTACCGAGAGTATCTGCGAGCCGAGGGCAAGTGCGACGAAAACCACCCGGCCAATTTCGTGATGACCATGTGTGTCAGCATGAACGATCCCGGGATGATTGTGCTGCCGACCCATCGTCTGTTTCGAGGTGTTCCGGCCCTAGATTCCGATTCACTCCAGCGGAAGCTCGATGGTTATTTTGAAACACGAGTCGCTGGCGAAGGAGTCGATTTGGCGAACACCCTGTGGTCTCAAATAGAAATGGATGATGACCAGGGTCAATTGGCGTTTTACTGTCGAAAGGACCAACGGTGGCTGCTCTGCAACGTGACAGACCAAGGGCGGGCCCGTCTTGCCGAAGTTGCCGGTGATCGCAGTGAGGAGTGGCGGTCGTTGGGGGTCAGTTTGCTACACCGTTTGGTTGTGGAATCACTTTTGGGCCATGTCGACTTGCCCAAACCGAAATACGTTCATTTGGTGGATGAACTTATCGATGGACTCGATGGCGACGATGGCGAATTCGAGTTAGCTGCCTTGGTCATGCCCGCCACCTTGGGCCACATTCGGGCCGTGAGCGTGAATCAAGAGCGCATGCCAGCCAAAAGCACCTATTTCTACCCCAAGCTATTGAGTGGGTTGGTTATTAATCCGCTGCATTAGTGGTTCCATCCATGTGACTCAGCCAGCGAAACCGCCTGCTCACTTGAAGGCACAAATCACGGAAACCGGGCAAACGACGGCTACGACGGTCGTCTCGACGTAATTTGCCTTTCCTACTTGACTAGCTTGTTTCACGGGAAACAGGCGTCTTGTGCATCTTGTCGAGCTTCTGTAATTGTTGCACGTGAAACCGAGCGAAAATTGCCGTTCCGGAATCTCCACATGGCCGGTTACAATCGCCAGTCACGCCACGAGTAAAACAATTGTCCATCCTGCCGATGTCGCGGCGACGGAAATTGCGTGAAGGGTGAGTTTGCAAGGAGGCGAACGCCGTGGGTCGTATTCTGTGTGTAGCCAACCAAAAAGGTGGCGTGGGAAAAACCACAACCGCCATTAATTTGGCTGCCGCTTTTGCTCGCAGTGGTTCACACGTTCTCCTGGTCGACCTAGACCCGCAGTGCAACGCCACGACCGGAGTTGGTGAGGCACCTACTGTGCGACACGCGCTCATTGGCCCGGACCCTATCCGGGAACGGCTGGTGACATTGAGCGAGCCGAATTTCTTCCTGCTTCCGGGAAGCCGTTCATTTGAAGACGTGGACATGCTGGTGCGCGAAGGCGAGCGCGATTCGGATCGATTGCGTCGTCACCTGCGAGATGGCATACATGGATTCGACTACGTCCTCATCGATTGCCCCCCATCACTCGGAACGCTGACGCAAACGGCGTTGGCCGCATCCACAGAAGTACTGATGCCGATCCAGTGCGAGTACTTCGCGATGGAGGGTTTGACACAGATGATCCAGATCATCCGCAAAGTGATGGAAGCGGATCCTGGTCAGCTGGAATTCGGCGGCATCTTGTTGACCATGTATGAACCTGACCTGCCACTCACGGAAGAAGTGGACGCGGAAGTTCGAGAATTTTTCGGAGACATAGTTTTCGATACCGTCGTGCCTCGCGATGTGACATTGGCGGAAGCACCCAGTCATGGTTGTTCGGTATTCGATTACGCCCCCCGTTCGCGTGGCGCACGGGCCTATTTAGAATTATGCATGGAGGTCATGGAGATATGAGCAAAGATCGTCGCTTGGGCAAAGGACTTGCAGCGTTACTGGGAACGCCGACCGAAGCACAACCAACGGCACAAGCGGTCGGTGCCGAGTCTACGCCCGCATCCCCGCGACGGGCAAGCCAGCCCCACCAGGACGATCGCCCGACGCTGCGTGTACGATCTCACGAAGAAGAGGGTGATGATCAGCGTGAGCATACAGGACGCGAAGCGACCGGTGACCGATTGTTGTCCTTGAACGTCTATGAAATCGATGACAACCCGTTTCAACCGCGTCGTGAATTTGGCGATGCCGAAATCAACTCGCTGGCCGAAAGTCTTAAGCAACACGAGATGTTGCAGCCGATCCTTGTTCGTCTGGTTGGCGGGCGGTACCAGCTAATCTCCGGCGAACGTCGATTGCGTGCAGCAATACGAGCTGGTTGGGAACAGGTTCCCGCCAGAATCCGCGAGGCCGATGACCGGTTAGTGGCCGAACTAGCTATCGTCGAAAACCTACAACGCAAAGATCTCAACCCGATCGAAAAGGCGCTCTCGTTCAAACGATACCTGGATGAACACAAGTGTACTCAGGACGAATTCGCTCAACGGTTGAAGATTGATCGTTCGACCATTGCCAACCTCATTCGACTACTGGAACTCCCGGAATTGGTGTTGGAGAATTTACGCAACGAGACGATCTCTGCTGGTCACGCCCGCGCCTTGCTACCGTTGGGAGAAGAACCAGTTCAGCTTGAGTTCTCTCGGTTGATCCGTGAACAGGGATGGAGTGTCCGGGAGACGGAGCGCCGCGTGCAGGAGCACGTCATCGCTGAAGACGGTCTACCGACACTTGCCAGGCCGTCTCCGGACAAGCCGCCGAAACGCAGCGAGCACGTGGCCGTTTTGGAACAGGAGTTTCGCAGCCTCTTGGGGACCAAGGTCGACATCCGCGTCACCAAATCAGGCCGTGGCCGCATCATCATTCACTTCAAGAACCACGACGAGTACGAGCGATTGAGATTACAGCTGGCTGACGGTGCAACCGCATCTGATGGTGACCGATAACAGGCCCGCGCCATGCCATCCCCCATGGGGGGGGTGTGGTGGGAACGATGGTATTGGCAAGGCTTGTGTTCTCGTCAATCACGGCGTGGCTTCATGTAAGAAGGCTTCCAGTTGTCGCAGATTCTGCTGTGCCAACTCGAAGTCCGGACGAATCTCCGTGGCCTTGCGAAACGGCTCCAACGCTTCGGAATAGCGTTGCATACGCACGAGGACACTGCCAAGATTGACGTACGCCTCGACGTATTCGCGGTTCAATTCGATCGCGCTCTGGTACGACGCGATCGCCTCATTGAGTTGTCCAAGGTCTTTGAATGAGTTGCCCGCATCAAAGTGAGCTTCGTCCATTTGTCCCCATTCCGGAAAGTGTACGGTCGCGACGTGTAACAGGACTTTTAGATGTGCTAGGGCATCGCCGAATCGGCCGGATTCCTGAAGTTTCCTAGCCAGGTTGAGTCGCGATTCAAGGTTCCACCTGTTACGACTGACGTCAGCGACCGGATCCGCCACGATGGCACCGGGCAAAAGTGCACTGCGTAGCAATGGATCCAGACGGCCGTGGTCGTCCAACGCGACGACGTCGGAAATCAGCTGATCGACCGAGACGCGGCCTTTGTAAATGACAGCAAGTTGCCCATGTCGGTCAAACAGAAAGCTGCTTGGAACAGGCAGTGGGTGCCGCCACACCACAAACGAATTGTGAATTCCCTGCATCATCTTGGGCCAAGTCTCGCCAGCTCTTCCGGCCTTAAAGGGAAAGCCGATTTTTGCGATAGTGGCGGCCGGGTCAGTCACTCTCGAATCGGCTGCCAATTCATCGACTGACAATGCGTAGATTCGCAGCCCTGCGTTTCTAAGATCCTCGCGCCGCTCGGTAAGATCCGCTAGCTCCTTGAGGCACGGCGCGCACCAGCTGGCCCAAAGATTGACCAGCACTGGACGGCCGCCACTGTCGATCACCTGAGCGACGCCCTGGAAATCACGGTATGTCGAGCCAACCGGCATCGGTACCCGGTTTTGCAAAGCGATGCGATTCATCGATGAGGTTTCGGCGACTTGCTGCTTCGCTGCTGGCAACTCTGGCGTGGGTTGACGTTGGGACAGCGACTCGGCCTCCCCAACGCCCTGCACAAGCAGGTAGCGACCGCCCGGTGTCGCGCCCGAAAATGCCTCCGCTTCTCCTCCTGGCCACCGGACAACGACACTGGTGATCACCTGTGCCGTGCCTAGACCGAAATGCAACGTCTTGGTTGACTGACTTAAGAAACCGACTCCTGCTCGCAGAGTACGGATGAGCGGTTGTGTCTCTGAGTCGCAGAAGACTTCGACGCGCGCCCCAATGGCGTCGCGCGGTGTTTGAGAGGAAATGGCTCGCAACTTGAAGGTGAGTGATTTGCCGGCTGATGGTGATTGGTTCACCAGCAACCTTAGTCGTGGCGCGTTTCGGTTCGACGTCCAAATGTCTAGATCACCGTCCCCGTCCCAGTCGACCATTGCCAGTGCGCGGCCATCGTCGGGAAAATCGATGCCAGCGATCGCGGAAATATTCGCAAATCGCCCATCTCGCGTGTTTAGAAAACAGCAATTGCGTTCATTTCCGCTAAACGATCGCCCCTGCTGTAGTAAATGAGATAGCCGCTCGTTGGCCTCCAGGTATTGGTCCCTGATCGACTCTTCAACATTGTTCTGCGATTGCGACACGACCTGTCGCCAGAAAAAGCTTCACAAGTCGTTACTGTCAACTCCGGTGATGTACCCGTTGGCGACAAGGAGGTCCAGCCAACCATCGTTGTTCAAATCGCCGAAGACGGAGCTCCATGACCAGCGGCCCATGGTCACGCCGGCATCTTGACTGACGTCTTGAAAGCGATTGTCAGAAAAGCGATTGACGAACAGAGTATTGCCGCGGGCGAATCGTCGAATGTGCGCTTTGACTTTTGGGTGATCCGGTTTGAAATGTTGTTGACTCGTTACGCGTTGCCCGGCCGAGGAGAACATGTTCCCCACGTAAAGGTCCATCGCGCCATCGCGGTTGATGTCACCCCAGGTGGCGCTCATGCCCGATGCCTGATCTTCAGCAGACCAACTCGACGCAACATCCACGAATACGGGTTTGCCTGATTCCGTCCATTGATTGAGGTACAGGTTGTTGGGTCCGAAGTCGTTGGCCACATAAAGATCTTGGTCTCCGTCGTTGTCTACGTCCTCCCAGGCCGCGGCGTAGCTGTGCCGATTGTTCGCGTCTTCCAATCCGGCTTCCGATGAAGCCTCGGTGAACAACCATTTGTCGGACAGAGAAATATCGTTGCGTAGCAACAGATTTCGACCGCCGTCAACCGAGTTGAAATACATCGTCTGCGGGGCGCCTGAGGCCGAGTGCTGTCGGTTGCCAGGTGATGTTTCACTGCGGCGAAATGAACATAGGTGCAGATCCAAATCGCCGTCAGAGTCATAATCCGCCGCGGTCAACGACATTGGATCGTTGACTTCCAAGACCAATTGAATCTCAAACCGATCGGCTCGATTGGCCGCAAAGACAACGTAGTCACTCATGGCCACGACCAAATCCTGGTCGCCATCGTTGTCCAGATCCAAGATCAAACAGCTGCGTGATGCGTCGAGCCAGTCGACACCCCAGGCAGTGGACACGTCGCGGGCCGTGCCATCAACTTGCTGCAGAAACAACCGATTGGGTAGGCCCCATTCCTGGCAGACGTACAGGTCGTCCAAGCCATCGCCATTGACGTCGGCGATGGCCAGCCCAGGTGTGCCCAACAGCTGGTCGTCACGGGTGTCCTGGCTGACGTCGAGCCAGGTGTTCATTCCGATTTGGAACTGCGTTTGGTAGCAGGCCGTGGCGCCCAGCACGGCTTGAGTGCAATCCACTAGCCAAGGGGAAGTTTGCTGGCAGAGTGTCTGGGACCATGACAATGGGCGAATGGCTGCCAAGCGGGGTGGTTTGTTAGCATCAAGGTGCCAATCCGCTTCCCAGATCGCATGCTGCTCCACCACGGTTGAGGCGTTTCTTCCCGACAACTCGATCCACTGTCGGGTCACTGCCCGGCGGCCATCCTGCTCGATGGCTACGACTTTGGCCGTGAACCGCAGATCGTCGTCCACCACTTCCGATAGGGCAACAATGGTAGTTCGCAGATCAGACGATGCCTCGTTGCCGAAGCCCGTCGTCTCTGCGCGACGCACTTCCGTTTGCTGATCCTGATAACAGACCTGAGACAAAGAGGGGGTAAGCAAGGGCGACGAAAAGCCGGGCACTGCCAACAGTCGCAATTCATCATCCTGCAGCTTGTTGGCACTTGCCAACAGTTTCCCCATCCGCTTCCATTGTTGGCTCACTTGCTGGGAAAGCGCCTCTGTTTCCCATCCATCTTCGGCTGGATCTTCTTCCAGCGGTTGGTTGCCAGTGGCGTAAAACGGCAAGGTCACATGGTCGACCAATTTCGAGGTCGGATCGGATCGTGTCTCGGTGGAAGGGCCAGGCCAATATCGGACCGCCACAAACACCAGCAATGCAGTCGCTACCAAGCACATTGCCATCCACCGACTCCGGTGAATGGAACTCGTTTGAGTCGCTTGGGCATCCGATTTGGAGTGCTTTGGAAGCTGAACACTCTCTTTCGAGTGTTGTCGGAGTCGAGAGGCTCGGCGATCGCGTTTACGACGAGGTTTCCCGGACATGAGGACGCACCACGGTCATGGGCAAAAACAAAACAGTACCAAGCAGTCTAACTCAACACTGAAGGGCCTGCTACTTGACATCGAACCCATGTTAAACTTCCAACTGCGAATTGGGTTGCGCAATTGTTGCTCCGCGCATCGATGCCTCGTTCGCGTTTGCGAGCGTTAGAACTGTATTTCGACTACCGTTTTGAATGACCGCCCTGCATGGCGATTCAATCGTAAGCGGAGTTCGCGAGATCATCTACTGATGTCCCGTTTCAACCGCCAGCGGTGTTTTGACACCGTCACCGCGTGTCACCATTCTATACGGGCGGTATGTTGGTGAGGATTCCTCGATCTCGATGAATTGATTTACGGGCACGTCGTGGAATCGCTGTGTGAGGCCTGTTGTCGGCCAAAACACTTCCAGTACGGAGATTTTCTCGGCACTTCCCAAGCCGATTTCCAGTCGAAGAGGATTCGCGCCGAAACTTCCGCCACTGTTGACCCATTTGTAGACAGATCGCCTCGATACTGGGGCACCACTGTCCACAGATTCCTCGATCTCAGCGCGCACTCTAGCCCCGATAGCGCTGCGATTAGACTGTTTTCCGATTAGCTTGATCGTAATCCAATTGTTACCGAAGCCGGGATTCTCGAAGAGCGCGTTGCCGAATTTATCGCCCGGGTATGCACCGCCCAATTCAATAAAAATGTCTTGATCGCCATCGTGGTCGAAGTCAGCGAACGCGACTCCATGCCCCTTTTGCAGATGACCGAGTCCGGCAGCGGTCGTTACGTCCGCAAATCTCTCGCCGCGTTGATTGTGAAAAAAGAGATTCGGCACCAGCGTCTCGTAGTCGGGGTCACCGGTTCCCAGATAGAAATCAGGAAACCCGTCGTTGTCGACGTCGCCAAAGTTGCAGCCCATGGGTTGTGTCGAGCGACGCAGGTTCAGTTTCTGACTGACCTCACGAAACGTCCCATCGGCGCTGCCTTGATAGACACAGTCGAACGGCGCGTCGTGAGAAAATCGCAGATAGTCAGCAGCGACGTGATTGGCGAATGTCGAATAACTGCCGACGTAAATATCCAGTACACCGTCAAACTGCGGATGGGCTGCTCAACGCCGAGACGCGAAGAGACGTCCGTCAGCGTGCCGTCACCGTTGTTCTGGTAGAGTTGGTTTGGGCCCTTCAAGTTGGAAACATAGAGGTCGGGAAGCCGGTCATCGTTGTAGTCGCCCCAGACGACGCCTTTGGCGAATCCATCGTGGGCGACGCCGGCGCGTTGCGCGACGTTGGTGAATCTACCGTGGCCATCGTTTTCGAAGAGTTGATTAGGGAATTCTTCGTTACCGACGTATAGATCAAGATCACCGTCGTTGTCGTAATCGGCCCAGGCCGCTGTTTGGGTCGGAAAATGACCGTCTCCCAAACCGACTTCAAGTGTAACGTCACGAAACCGTCCGCGGCCGTTGTTTTGCAATAGTGAGTTGGGGTGCTTTCCGATCCTCCCCAGCCAAGCGCCACGAAGAACCAGCACGTCGACGTCCCCGTCGTTGTCGTAATCGGCCTGAACCAAGTTCAGTCCGCCATACAAACCGGTAAGATTCGACTCCTTGGTGTGTTCCTCAAAAGTCCCGTCCCCGTTGCTAAAGAAACAACGAATCTGGCCCGCTGTGTTCCACGTCGACGTCATGATGTCCAAGAAACCGTCGTCATTGAAGTCATCGACGATCGTGCCGCCACAGAGGCTAAAGGTGTTCAAGCCCAACTCGGTTGAAATATTCACAAAACGCGGAAACGCTTCATCTGATTCAAAGGCCTCCGGCGGTATCAAGTATTTTTCAGGCACCGCAGCGGGGTATTCGCCGATGGTCATGTAGGCCACATTGAGTAGCCACCGTGCCGTCAGGTTATGCGGGTTTTTTGCGAGCACGATCTCAAGATACTTGAGAGCGTTTCGGCTGCTTTCCGGCTTTTCGTGCACGCCCTCACCACGGATAGGAAACAGGCAGCTTTCGCCAGTGGTGCAATGCACGCAGTTTTCAGTTTCTCCCAATCGCAAATTTGCGACAGCCAATCGCATGGTGACCATCTCTCGAAGATCCTCAGGAACACGTGCCCCGTCCTGTGGCAGGAGATTGTATGCCTCTTCCAAGCATTCGATCGCTCGTTTGTTATGGCCAACCCGCAATTCTTCGTCACCAAGTTGGGTCAGCAAACGAATGCGACTCTCCGGGCTGGTCCGATTCGTCGGCAAGTTCACTAAATCGGTTCTTAACAACGGAAGCGATCCGTCCCCAATGTAGGGATTCTCGTTTGCTGTGTTGTGGTTGATATCGGCGAGCAAATTGACCATGCTCGCATGGCTGTCTAGATAGGTCGCCGGGCTGGACGAAGGTGGTTCCACTCGCTTTTTACAGCCGAACGGATGTGCCCCGATCAAACCAACGACGACCGCGATATAACGCAGCACTTGCCAACGGCGGAGATAAGTGGGCGTCGTCATTGCCTCGGCCGAACCTAAATTTTCGTGAAACTGAGATGGGCGACAGAAGCCGTGATGAACCGCCCAGGCACGCTCATCCAGCATACCGCGTGCCCGATTGGATTCACAGTCAATTTAGATGAACCGAATGGTCGATTGATTCGGCAGAATGGCGTTTGCCCCAGCCTCAACCGAGCTGCGCGAAACAAGGAGGATCTATAACGCGCGCCGTGGTCATGTCGGAACGGCGTCGAGACCACAAAAGAGGAACCTAGTCACACAGGTCCGATGTCCGCCGAGCGTTGGATTCGGCGGGACTTAGAAAAAGTCGGGGCGGGGAGATTCGAACTCCCGACCTCCTGCTCCCAAAGCAGGCGCGCTAGCCAAGCTGCGCTACGCCCCGCGATTTTGGTGACTCGTCGACACCAATTCGCCCATGCTACTCTCTCTTATGAAAATGGGCAAGCGACCCTTACACTCCGCCCGGTGGTGGAGCGCGTCTAGAAACTCGTGTTGAGTCCCAGCGTCAGGCCGTGGACGACATAATTGTCTTCGCGAAAATTGAACCCTGGTCGGGGTGGTCCCACAGCGGGTGGCGGAGTGACCGAGGTGTCGATCTGGTTGCTCGGTTGAATCACTCGGTTCCAAGAAAGAAACATGTAACCGACCGTCAATTCAATATGGTTGTTAACACGATAACCCAAATTCAAGTCAAATTCAGGTGAGATCACGAACCGATTCTGCTCATAGGTACCGATATTGGTCGGCTGTGCATAGAGCCCACCGGCCGTTACCACCGCGATTCCTGGTGGCACAGTTACGGATTGCGAACCGCGAATTTGCATGACTTGCCGCATGTTTCCAAAGGCAACTTGTCCCTTTAAACGCAGCGACCAGTGTTCTCTAAAACTGTCAACGTGAAACCCGAAATGTCCCGCATGATACTCGTTCACCGAGTCGAATTCGTCCAGAACATCCAGCACTGTGCCGGCCAATAGTGTGGACGTTGAGTCGATACGCAGTCGTCCGTCAATCCTCGATGTGAAGTAACCGGCGGTCAGATCTACTTCCGTTCCGGGGCGTGCAACCAGCAAGCGACGAAAAGTTACGTCCGCCACCGTCACATCTGATTCGGTCGTGACGTTGATCGATCCGGTGGCAAAACCGGGTGCGGCAATAACGGCCGCGTCTTCGCCGACGATCCCGCCGCCCGATGGCGTCAGGTTGACGAACGGTCGAGCTAGAACGCTCGTATTGGTTGAGTCGTCGCTGAAGCGTACTGTTTGTCTTCCCAGCAACAACAGGCGACCTTCAATGGCCCAGCTGAGGTCCTTGTCCAGCCAGCCGCCGATTGTCAAGCGTCCGCCAGGTCGGGCTTCGCCACCTAGCGGTTCATTCCCAAACAACACTTGCGCTTGGGGAAGGACGCCATTGTTGGGGCTGGTGGTCACCAAAGGGGGCGTATTACTCTGCGACCGCCAAGCCATCAAGTATTCCCAATCGGTCCATAAACCGAGTGAAAAATATCCTTGGTCGCCACCGTATGATTCATCAGGAGTGCCATTTTCGTCCCATTCCGTTTCGGTCGGAAGCAATGACAATTCCTGCGAAACGCCGTAAAGCGTTGCAAGCATAATAGTTAAGGTGAAAGTAGCGGCCGTAACAAAACGGTGCATGGCGTTTTCTCGATCGTTGACTGTCATGAGACCCAAAACGGAGTCTGTATTATTCTTCGGAAGGAATGGTTGTGTGGATTAGGTAAACTTTGCGGATTACGAAAGGTTTAACGGCATCGCCGCAAGGTCCGATGGTTGTCAAGGACGTTCCAAATTTGGGAGACTCTAGAAAGCGAGGGTGGACGGTCGTTCGGACCAGTTCATAAACCACCCCATGGAAGACGAAGAGACTCCAAAGCGCGAGACAAGCCGGGCGATGTAAGACCCCAACTGTCTCGTTCAACAAGGCGTGCACCATGCTCATCGAAACACTTAAAACGATCGGGAGTATTCCGTTTCCCGTTTCGGCGGTCAATGTACTGGTTGGACCAAATGGCTGTGGAAAGACTCAGACCCTGTTGGATATTGCCAGGCTGTTGACTCGCCAAGATCCGTCGGACCCAAAGGACATTTCAGCCGGAGATGAGTCCGATTCACTACCGCCGACGGTGGTGTGTGAAGATGGCCAGTTTGTCAGCCCGCTGACAGAACAACGGCTGCTGTTGGGGCTTCATGTCGAGAAAAGTGACGGCGGAGAACCTCTTGTTCAGGGATTGGCTGCCACTTTGGACCGAGCCGAACAGTGTGTGATCCGCCGTGATACGTGGAGTGTGATCCAGAGGCCAGTGCTTTCCGTCTCGGCCGTCGCCAAAACCGAGTTGGGCGCATTGTTGGCCATGCGGGCGGCCTATTTGCCGGCCGTCGGGCGTCGATCCTTGGTCGCGCCCGTCAGCGCCATCGGACCCTTAGATCCACCACGCAGTTTACTTCAACGTCTGCAGTGGCAATCCGAGGGTGTTGAGGCGGCATTGAACGATCTAGTCGAGAAAGTGTTTTCGTGCCGTGTGGTATTGGATCTGTCACAGTACACGGACGTTAGTCTACGTGTGCTTCCACTGGATACCGAAGTACCTCATTTCGATTCGATTCGGGACCAAGCGACTTGGCTGAGGGACTTTCCCACGTTGGATCGTTACCAGGATGGCGTGGCGAATGTCGTTGCGATTGGACTCACCGTTTTGATGAGTACTGGTAGCGTCGTGTTGATCGATTTGCCCGAGTTGGGACTGAATCCTGACGCATGCCGGCACTTGGGCCGATGGTTGAACGAGACGGCGACTCGCCGCGAAGTACAATTATTCATGGCAACGCATTCCGGCGCCCTCATTGAAGGACTCCAAGAATCACTCGACAGTGTCAGCGTGATCCGTCTATGCCGAGTCGACGAAACGGTCGTCGCCAGGCCAATTCCACCCGCGGCACTGAGTGGACTAAGCCGGTCTCCGTACTTACTCTCGCAACATAGTGTCTCGGCAATATTCGCTGACGCAATAGTGGTGACGGACAACGAAATCGAACGATCGGCGTACGGGACTGCATTTCTCGACACGACGGACTGGGCGAATTCAGTGTTGTTCCTCCAGACCTTTGGATTAGTAGGTTTGGAGTCGGTAATGGAGACGGTGTCCGCATTGGGCATACCGGTTGTCGTTGTGAGCAATCTGGAACTCATCGGCATGCGAAATCGGTTTCACCGCCTGCTTGAATTGACTACCCAAGGAGCTCCACCGTCAGGGCTGTTGTCCAGCCGTGACAAGATTGCGGCCTGCCCTGAAGAGCAAACCACGGCGGAGTCCCTGGCGAGCAATACAAGCGAAGTTGAGGCCTTCCTTGATGAGTTGAGTAAGGATGGACACGAGGTGAAAACGCTAACCAGCCCTGATGACAGGGCCAAGCGTTGGAGGAGGTTGAGGGAAAAAGGCCTCGCTGGTTTGGATGTCGACGTGCGACGAGCGATCGATGAGCTGTGCGACGAATTAAAAAACGTCGGCATCTTCATCGCGCCTGTTGGATGTGTTCGCAACTGGTTCGATGTCGAAAATAAATCGAAGTGGTTCGAACAGGCGATGTCGCAGATTCAGCAGGAGGGTACGCCGAGTCCATTGCGTGCGTTTGTAAAGGAAGTTCTCTTTCATCTGCGGTCTACTATGAAGAGCTAGTTCCCGCCGGCTCCTTGCCGGTGGAAAGGCAATGCGGATTTGAGCCGCAGGCGCTAGCCTTGGGTTTTTGCAAGATCACGCGATGCAAACGACAAGACCCGACGCTAACGCGTTTAGCTCAAAAAAAGGTTTGCCGCCGGTCTTTGGTAGAGTACCTTTGCAAGCAACTCGGGCGTCCCTTCGAACGCGTCTCGACGGTAATGCCACTCCCGATCGGTTGGTACCCATTCATCCCGCAGTGGCCAGGCAACAAACGGGTCATAACCCAAGGCATCAGCTAATTTGTCGGAGACCATTGTGACGTTTCCAGCTCGCGGCGGCATTGGACCAGCGTCCTTCCGAGGGCAGCCAAATAACAGATCGGGAGGATACCCCCCCATTCGATTCACGGTCTGAGCGATTTGGTAGAGAGACAGGCGGCGGGGTCCACCCGCATGAAAAGCCCCATGCAAGTCCGTCGCTAGCACGTGACCGAAAACCGTTTGCATACAGTCGGTGTAGGTCGGCGTCCGAACTTCGTCGTAGTACAGCGTTGCCGGCTTGTCTTGTTTGAATCTGGACTGGATCCAGTCGATGGCGCCGGCGTGACCATTGAAACTGACGCCCATCGGCAGTGAAATCCGCAATATACACGCCGATGGACACTCGTGACTGACCAGCTTTTCGGCTTGGACCATCGTCTTTCCGTAGACGGTAATTGGATCGGTTGGAGCGTCCTCATCGTAACCACCACCACCTGTGCCGGAAAAAACGAGATCGATCGACAAGTGGACTAACCGACAGTGATATCGACTGACCAAATCCAGCAGGTTCTCGATACCCAAAACGTTCACTCGCCAAGCCATTTGCGGATCGAGCTCGCATGGTTTCAGCGCGCACGTCCCTTCGGCATTAAGCACCGCGGCAAAACGGTGCTTTTCGAAGAGTTCGACCAGGCGGTCACGATCATCCATATTGCAACCGATGATGCCAGGCCCGGAAAGACGCCAGTTGTCTTTTCGCCTGAGACCGACCACCTGACCGGGATACCGCCGGAAGAAGTGGTGAAATGCGTTGTAGCCAGCCACACCGGCAATGCCGGTGACCAACAACGGAAGCGGTGGATGGGGTTCAATTTCGCGCACAGCGCCATGCATCAGCAAAGTTGTTCGGGGACGTGAGAACGGTCGATTTTAGGCCGGCAGCCAGAATAAAACTATATGCAATGGCTGGAGTTCCATCCCTCCAGGTGTGCTTCGGCACACGGAACGAGGTTTGACCCGCGACGTCTCCCGGTCGCGAATGCGGCCATGCATGTAGCCGTGGGCTTCAGTTCACGGAATGCAGCCCACTCGTGCCACTACCGCCCATTTTGCCGTTGCAGGAGCAGCAGGCCCACGATCGTTTTTGCATCAACGATGTCGCACTTGTCGACCAAAGCGAGCGCATCCTCGAAGGATACGACGACATTTTCGATCTGCTCGCCAGCTTCTCGTGATGGTGGACCATCGGTCAGGTCAGTGGCCAGGTAAAGATACATCTTCTCATCGAGAATCCCGGGCGACGGATAAAACGTACGAAGCAGCTTCATCTCCCCGGCTTTGTAGCCAGTCTCTTCAGCCAATTCACGATGTGCCGTCTCTATCGGCGGCTCACCTGGCTCCATCGTGCCAGCTGGCAACTCGAGCAGCGTCTGCGCAATCGAAACCCGATAGTTGCGTATTAAACAGATTCGGCCATCGTTGAGGACTGGCAGCAAGACAACGGCGCCAGGGTGCCGAATGACCGCTCGATTGGGATCACCTGGATAGTCTATTTTTTCAACGGAGAATCGAGACGTCTTAAGTAATTCGGTCACGATAAACTAGCGCTGATCCATCGGTACGAAGTTTCGTTCGGTGGGTCCATCGTAGATTTGGCGGGGTCGGCAGATTCGCTTAGTTGATGAACTGTGCATTTCCACCCAATGCGCGATCCAACCAGGCAATCTTCCAATGGCGAATAATACGGTGAACATCTGGACGGGAATCCCAATGGCGCGGTAAATAACGCCCGAATAGAAGTCCACGTTTGGGTAGAGTTTGCGTTCGACGAAATAGGGGTCGTTCAAAGCAACGCTTTCGAGCTCCTGCGCCACGTCAAACAATGGATCCGACAACTTCAGCTTGCCAAGTAACTTATCGCTGGCCTTTTTGATGATTAGGGCGCGAGGATCAAAGTTCTTGTACACGCGATGTCCAAAGCCCATAAGGCGAAAATTGTGTGTCTTGTCTTTTGCCAAGTCGACGTACTTTTTCACGTTACAGTCATCGGCAATGATCGTCTCAAGCATCTCAACGACGGCTTCGTTGGCACCGCCGTGCAATGGACCCCACAACGCACAGATTCCTGCCGAAACTGAAGCGAACAAGTTCGCATCGGCCGATCCGACCATTCGCACGGTTGAGGTACTGCAATTCTGTTCGTGGTCGGCATGACAGATCAACAACATGTTCAAGGCTTCAGCAAAATCCGGGTCCACCTTATAAGGTTCGCTCGGTACGGCGAACATCATTTGCAAGAAGTTCTCGCAGTACTTCAGGTCGTTCTGCGGATAGACCAGCGGTTGGCCGGTCGATTTTTTGAAACTATATGCAGCGATTGTTGGCAATTTGGCGAGCAATCGGTGCACTGAGATCTCGACCTGATCCGGATCTCCCGGTTCGAGTGAATCTTGGTAAAACGTTGATAATGCGCTGACCACCGATGAGAGAATTGCCATCGGATGCGCGTCACGCGGAAAGCCGTTGTAAAACGACCGCATGTCCTCGTGAAGCATGGTGTGGCGACGAATTGACATCCGAAAGTCTTCGATTTGCCCCTTATCTGGAAGTTCGCCATAAATCAGCAGATAGCAAACCTCGACAAAGTCGCAATTGGCGGCGAGCTCCTCAATCGGATAACCCCGATAACGAAGGATGCCCTTTTCGCCGTTAAGGAAGGTGATCGAACTTCGCGTTGAACCGGTATTTACGTAGCCCTCGTCTAGCGTGACCAAACCGGTCTCACGACGCAGAACGCTGATGTCCAATGCCGATTCCTGTTCCGTGCCCTCGAGTAGTGGAAGGTCCAGTTCCCGATCGCCGACGATCAATTTTGCGTTTTCAGCCATGGTGGTTGTCCCTCGTGCCGCACTACTCATCGTTTTTTACTCCGTGCCTGCCTGCCAACAGGTTCCATCCAAACGGACCCACACTCAATGAGTGGACACATTTGACCGAAAAACAGGTGATCGAATGAAACTGACGAGCCTATTAGAGAGGCAGTCTAACCGTCTCGTTAGCGTTCGACAATCATCCCCCTTATGGGTTATTAAAGGGGCAGGGATGGTCGATCGCCGACGTCGTGTGTCAGGATGCGCACCAACAGCCAGGTCGCCCTCGGCCTATCTGGTGACCGTACCGTCATAGATGGTCCATACGGGGACCTCGTCTTGAATACGGGCCACGTATTCCTCGAAGGCCTTTTCGCGTTTCACGCCCTGGATCTTCTTGCGAATGGCAATCTGAGCCTCTTCGAACGGCACGAAGTGCGCGTCGTTTCGTTCGAGCACTCGCACGATGTGGAATCCTCGATCGTCTCGCAGGATTTGGCTCATTCGCGCCACGGGGATCGAAAAAATGGTCTTGTCAATCACGTCCGATGCCAAGCTATCCCTTGTTGTCCAATCGTACTTTCCACCTTCTTCCGCATTGGGGCCGTGGGAACCGCGTTTCGCCACCGCCCAAAAAGGCGCACCTCCAAGGACCACTTCACGACCCATGCGCGTCATGGCCAGATAGGCGTCCTGTTCCGTCTTGAACCGATCATGACGCACGGTCAACATTTCAAATTTGGCCTTAGCAGCGACGTGGTATTGCTCAATGTCGTCCTTGTACGCTCGAACTAACTCGGCGTGTGCCACATGGGGTTTACGATCGATCTTCTGAAATGCGCCATACATCCCTAGTTGCCGTTCGCCGTAGAGTCGGGTCTGTTTGGCGATGGACCAACCATATTTCTGCAATTGATCGTCGAGTTCCTTGATGGAAGTCACTTCGGCCTTTTTCATGACGCTGGACAGCTGTTCGTCGCGAAACCGTTGATTGATCTGCTCCCACACGTTCGCCAACGCCTCTTCCCGTTTTTTTGGCGGAATGTTGCGAATGAAGGCCTGGTAGAGGATTTTCATTTCAATAATTGACTTCAGTTGACGCCGCATTAACAAGCTTCGCTGCTGGTCGTACTGCGACCCGGGTAATTTGTCCTTGTAGGGCGCAAGTTGTTGGTCGACCAAGCCGAGAATATCGCCAGCCAGGATTACATCTTCGCCGACACGGGCCAAAATTTTGGCCCGCTCAAATTCACCCCAGCCGTCTTGTGCTGCTGTCGCTCCAGATTGGTCCGGTGTGACGGCCGAGTTACCAGGAAAGCCGGGGACAAGGCCACCGACATTGGACTCACCGCGTTGAGGGGGGCCGAATTGGGCAAAGGCGAAAACGGGAGTCAACACTATCGCGGCCAACAACGCCATTCGACTGGCGAGTGGTTGATTACGTTCCATTGAGAATTGCTCCTCCATGAGTCTTCTCATTGCGCGGCGCAAACCGGCGGCTAAGTCTGCCGGGCGGCGAATTATACCGACCTACTCGCGGGCCGCAAGACCGATTTTGCGACCGCTACCATTTGATCGTTTGTAACTTCGGCAGGCAGCGGAAAATAGGCTGACTGCTCATCGGCAATGCGCAGGTCGAGGCCATGGAGTTCTTTAAACTGTTCGATTCGCTCCCGTGACGTGTAGCGAAACACCAGAAAGTTTTCCTCTTTTGCCACGCCGACAATCTGCCAAACGGCCGCCTCGACCTTTAGTTCCGTTCGCTCCAACAAGCCGATGACAGGCTTCGGTAGCGGTCCAAACCGATCGATTAGCTCCTCTCGAAACGCCTTGATCTCGTCCGGTTCACACACCCGGTTCAGTCGTCGATAGAGATCGATCTTGAGCCTCATATCTGCGACATACGGCGTTGGAATGTACGCCTCTCCCGGCAAGTCAACCTCGACGTCGACGGTCCATTTGGGCGGGAGCATTTTGGCTGCCCGTACGGCAGTCTCCAGTAATTGGCAATACAACTCGTATCCAACGGCTGCGATATGACCACTTTGCTGCGTTCCCAATAGATTTCCCGCTCCACGGATCTCCAAGTCCCGCATGGCGATGGAAAACCCAGCTCCCATTTCGCTGAACTCTTCGATGGCGCGGAGGCGCCTCGCCGCGTTGGGAGTGATGGACTGCCGACTATCCAGCAGCAAATAACAATACGCTTTGTGGTGATAGCGTCCCACGCGACCGCGGAGCTGATGGAGATCGGATAGTCCGTAGCGATCCGCCTCATTTACGAAAATAGTGTTCGTATTAGGAATATCGAGTCCACTCTCGATGATGGTCGTTGCTAGGAGAATGTCGAATTCATGAGCAATGAAATCGACCATCACGCTTTCCAACTTCTCTTCTGGCATCTGGGCATGCCCGATGCGAATCCTGGCTTCCGGAACAATCTGCATTAGTCGCTGTTTCACTTGTTCGATATCGTGTACGCGATTGTGGACGAAGAAGACTTGTCCATTTCGGTCAAGTTCCCGAACGATCGCATGGCGGACTAGTTCATCACTAAACCTCACCACATGGGTGTCGACTGCGAGGCGATCTTGAGGCGGCGTTTGCAGATTGGATATGTCGCGGATTCCCACGAGTGCCATATGGAGAGTTCGCGGGATCGGTGTCGCCGTCGTCGTCAAGATATCCACACTCGACCGAAAGTGTTTGAGACGTTCTTTGACGGCGACGCCAAAGCGTTGCTCCTCGTCAATGATTAGCAAACCGATGTTGTTGAAATCGATATCCTTCGAAGCCAGTCGGTGCGTTCCGATAACAATGTCAACACGCCCCGACTTGAGGCCAGCCACGACTTCTTTCTGTTCTGCCGATGTGCAGAAACGGCTTAGCTTTGCCACGTCGATGGGAAACTCGGACATCCGTTCACAAAACGAGTGGTAATGTTGTTCGGCGAGAATGGTTGTTGGAACCAGCATCGCGACTTGATACCCGCTTTCAACCGCTTTGAAAGCGGCCCGCATCGCGACCTCAGTTTTCCCAAAGCCAACGTCGCCGCACAGCAACCGATCCATCGGACGTAACGACTCCATGTCGTCCTTGATGGCGTGAATCGCCAGAGCTTGGTCGGGTGTTTCGCGGTATGGGAATGCCGCATCAAACTCACCCTGCCATTCTGAGTCGGGCGCAAACTGCAAACCGACTCGCGCCGCCCTCTTCGCCTGAACGTCGATCATCTCGGAGGCAACATCAACGACCGCCAACTCGGCCGCTCTCTTGTGCTTTACCCATGCCTTGCCTCCCACTTTGGCTAGCCGAGGTCGGGTCTTTGTTCCGCCAACGTACTTTTGGATGAGGTGAATTCGCGTGGCTGGGACGTAGATTTTCGTCTCGTCGGCGAATTCAACCGCCATATGCTCTGTCTGCTGCCCACCTTTGTCGATGTACTCCAGACCGCGGTAACGACCAATTCCATGAGACAGATGAACGACTAGATCACCCTCCCGTAAATCGATGAAACTGTCGATCGTCTTCGAGAGACGGCGAGTGCCACGTCGTCTTGGGGCAGAACGAGCAAACAGCTCGTGTCCGCTCAACACGAGTGTCTTATCTTCCGTCAGTCGGAATCCGGTTCGAATACGGCCCTCAACGTAATGGATGCGAGATCCGACAGTCGACCCGTCAAAGAGCTCTCGCAGTCGCTTCGTCTCCGCCTCGTTCTCCACCACAATGTTGACTTGGTCGTCACCGGCTATCTGTTCAAGCTCTTTCGTCACGCGGCCCACTTCACCACTAAACCGCTCGACACTGTCGATGGGAACTTGCCAAGTGACGTCGTTGCCGCCCAACGCCAAGGGTGCCATCTCTCCCCACCCGAAACGCTGGACACTTTGCCAAAGTCGCTCGACGGTCATGTCCGATGTTCGGTGAGCCAGAAAGTTCTCGGCAGCCGTCTGCAAGCGGGGGAAATCGTGTAGCAGTATCCAGGAGTCTGCGGGAAGAAACTCGGTCAATTGCATCGTCTGGCCGTCTCGAGGCCGACGTAAGACAGTGATTTCTACCGCCGTTAATGACGTAATGCTGCGCTGTGTTTCGGGTTCAAACGAACGGAGTGATTCCAGCTCGTCCCCAAACAGCTCCACTCGAACCGGGTGCGTTCGGTCGGGCGGAAAAATGTCAATAATGCCGCCACGGTGAGCAAACTCGCCAGGTAACTCGACCGCGATCGCGTTCTGGTAGCCGTGTTGGACGAGCCACTTAATGAACGTCGCCAAGTCGATATTGTCGCCTACGGCCAACTCACGGGTCGATTCAGCAAATGTGGACTGGTGAGGCAAGGGCTGCAGAAAACTCTGAATGGAGGCAACGAGTATTTGGACGTCCTGAGGACGACGAACCAAACGGTTCAATGTCCGCAGGCGGTCCCCGTACACCTCGTCAAATAGGGTGTTTTCATCGGGATCGGATTCCCAGGCGGGCAGGCGATCGACCACGCGCGGATAAAACAGCGACAATTCGTCGCAAACCGCGTCCAATTCTGCGCGACTCTCCACGACGGCAACGACTGTTCCATGGCAGGCACGTCCCAGCGAGGCGATTGCCAAGCCGCGCGCCGCACCCGACACATGGTCGATGGATATCGACCCGCGTTGGGAAAGGCACTCCACGCATGCGGAGAATCCTTCGGTGCTCGAGAACACGTCAACCAGATGATCCATGGCTGCCGTTAATTCTGACGTGACCCCTGACATCCCTCATTCACCTTCCTTGAGAGTCTGTTTGATGGCTCGTAGCTTGTCGGCGTCCTCGATATTCCGATAGAAGGCGTCGAGCGGGTAGCATCCGGACACAAGACTACTTCGTGGAGCTGTCGTGCAGTCGCTAAACGTTCGGCAGACCAGTTTGCGTTTCCATTTTCCACCTTGCGCTACATCGCGAGGTAGGTGCGGATAAGAAAGGACCATGCGGCCCAAGCCGACCGAGTCGATCCATCTCTGCCGAACAGCGGCCTGGGCAACGTGTGGCAAATAGTCTTGCAAGTACGAGTACCCCGTGCCCACCATCGGCATGTCCGCATGGGCCTGTTTGCACCGACGCGCTGCCATCATTTGGCGTTGGACACCCACCAGCGGATCTTCTGGCGGCAAATAGCCATCCGAGGGCGGAAAGATGGCCGGACGTTGTACATGTGGATTGTAGTACGGGCTTCCTGCGGTGAGATTGATCGAGGTGACACCCAGCGATTGAAGCACACCGATCAGTCGGATCGGCTCCTTCAAGTCGATTTGAGTGGGATCATCGGCTGAAATCCCGAATCCACAGTCGTATGGGTGCACCGCCGTCGCGTCCATCGGCTCTCCCACTGCTCGGCTGGTCTTGTACGGTAACGCATCAAAGATGCTCAACCGAACACCGACTTGCAAATCGGGAATTTCATTGCGAATGCGGCTCACAATCGTCCGCAGCATTCGCGTTCGGCCGTCGAAATCTCCTCCGAACGGGCCGGATCGCCGTCGAGCGCTCAAAAATTCGTGCAGCAGATATCCATGGCACGACTTGACGTCAACAAAGTGAAATCCCACATCGAACGAGATTCTGGCCGCTTGCACATATCGATCGATGAGCTGTTCCAGATGACTATCCGACCAGACAACACGGTTGTCGTGCGGATCGATTCCGAACTTCTCATCCAACAACGGGTGGTGGTAGGCGATACGTGGTTCCAATGTCGTCGAATTGGGCCGTGAGAAGCGACCTGAGTGGGTCAACTGCAATCCGACGAAGAGTCCATCCAAAGACTCGCCGATCGCCTGATGGCCGTCTTGGAGTTCGTGAAGCAGGCGACGTAGTCCCTCTCGGTTTTCGGTAGTCGCTAGAGTTTGCCGTGGATTTGCGCGGCCGTCCATTTGAACGGCCGCAGCCTCACCTCCCCAGATCCACTTTGCGCCGCTCTCACCAAATCGACGCCAACGACGTATTGTCAGCTCCGATGGACTGCCGTCCGCGTTGGCATCCCAACCCTCCATTGGGTGAATACACCAACGGTTGCCTACCGTGAAGTCACCCACTTGAAGTGTTTGCTCCATCGGTGACTCAGGGCCACTGAGCGGTGAGTCGTCGACAGGCAACTCGAGCCCGAGTTGGTTCAGACGTGCTCGTAGCGCCTCGACGTTCTTTAGTTGTGCGATCTTTAGATAGTTATTCACGGGCCTAGATTTGGTTTTTCTTTGAGTTGAGCGTCGTGTCTTGGTTTGGTCGAAAACGGTCGATTAATTACTCGCAATCGAGTTCGACGATTCGCGCCGATATGACGGTCCAGTCACGACGTTGAGCGAATGGGTCGTATCGGAGCGTGCGCCAGCACGAATTTACGTTCTGATCCTGAGAAGAACTGGATCGTTGCCCTCCGTTTTGACCCCGAGCCGCTGAGACTCACGACTTTTCCCATTCCGTGTTCGTCGTGTTCCACAAGCATTCCTTGTTCGAAACGATCTGGCAGTGAAAGACCCGATCGAGACGAGGTGGCCAACATCGCTGCAGCGGTAGTGATCGTTGGTTTTGTCGGCTTGCCGGGAGATGTCGGTACGTGGTCTGTTTCGATGCGTTGTTGGATGAACGGCTCCTCGTACGTGACCTGCGAGGCATAGTCGTCGTAAAGGAGATTGGACTGGTCGTCGAAAACAACGTCCTCGCGTGGAAACTCCACGAGAAACGGACTGGGTACAGCAGGATGCAACGCTCCACGGCGAGTTCGGTAGGCGACATGGCTGAGTGTTAAATGCCGTTTTGCCCGAGTCAGTCCAACGAAGAATAAACGACGTTCCTCCTCAACATCGCCATTTTCCTTGGAGCGTTGGTGCGGCAGCAGCCCATCCTCCACACCAATGAGGTACACGACTTCAAACTCGAGGCCTTTCGATGCATGGAGTGTCATTAACGTGACACGTTGACACGTTTCATTCCAGCCGTCGACGTCATTGACGAGCGATGCTTGTTCTAAGTACGCTTCGAGTGCACCTGGTGTTTCGCCGTGATGCTCGTCAAACTCGTGCGCGTCGTTTAGCAACTCACGAACGTTAGCCGCTCGATCTTGCTCTCCTGACGTTGCCGACGTCGCCTCGCTGGATTTCAGTAGATCATGGTAGTTTGTCAGTGAGACGACGGTGCCGAGGATTTCTTCCACTCCGGCGCCGACGAGGGTTGTCAGTTTGTCGTACAAGTCCAGGAAGCTCTTCACCGCCTGTCGAGCGCGTGCGGCTAACGCTGATCCGAGTTCCGCAGAGCGGGAAGCATCTAACAAGCAGCAGTTATTTGCATGGGCCACCGCCGAAATCCGATCGAGTGTCTTTTTACCGATTCGACGAGCAGGAACATTGATGATTCGAAGAAACGCCGCGTCATTGCGAGGGTTATTCAGCAATTGGAGGTAGGCAATTAGGTCTTTGATTTCTTTACGCTGGAAGAACGCCACGCCGCGTACGATTTGGTAGGGGACAGCGTGCTGTCTGAGTGATTTTTCCAAGAGGCGTGACAAGGCGTTCGCTCGATAGAAGATCGCAATGTCGCCGCCTTCGAATTCTCCCTTGGCCAGCATACCCGCGATCTCTCCGGCGATCGTATCGGCCTCGTCCGCTTGAGTTCGACGGCGAATGACGCGAGGAAGTTCGCCAGGTTCTTGTGCGGCGACGAGCTGCTTCGCCTTGCGTCGGTGATTATGTTTGATCACCGCATCGGCAATACGCAGTATCTCGGGTGTGCTGCGATAGTTGCGTTCCAGCCTTACGACTTGCGTCGTCGGGTAGTCACGCTCAAAGCTGAGGATGTTCTCAACGTTGGCACCGCGCCATCCGTAGATCGATTGATCCGGATCGCCGGTCACAGCAACATTGGGGTAATCGACATTCAACATCCGTACCAACCCATATTGAGCGATGTTGGTGTCCTGATACTCGTCAACCATGACGTAGCGGTATTGGTTGTCATAACCACTGCGGATCTCCGGGCACTCGCGAAGGATCGTGACCGTATGGAGCAGAAGATCGTCGAAGTCGACCGCGTTGGCCGTTTGAAGTTGACGTTGATACAGCGGATAAATTCGAGACACTAGCTCACCAATGGGACTGCCGCTGCGGGCTTGAAAAGCGTCGGCTGTTACGCCGAAGCTTTTAGCTTGTCCGATCGCTCGGCCAATGTCATGGATCGAAAACATGCCCAATGAACGGGAATCGAGTTCGATGGCCCGTTGGAGCAAGAGCTGACTGTCGCTGGTATCTAAAATCGTGTAATTGGCCGCCAGGCCAACGATTTCCGCGTGCCGCCGCAGTAGTCGTGCACAGAATCGGTGAAACGTCCCAATCCACACACCACTGGCCGGGACCATTTTTTCCACGCGCTGACGCATTTCATCGGCGGCTTTGTTAGTGAAGGTCAATGCTAGGATCCACTGTCCGGCGACGCCTCGACCTATTAGTCGAGCGATTCTCTGCGTCACAACGCGAGTTTTCCCGGATCCAGGACCAGCGAGAATGAGCAGCGGCCCTTCCACATGCTCAACAGCCAAGTTTTGGGCGTCGTTTAGTTCATCCGATGAATACATTCGTGCAATTCACGTCCATTGCAGTTTTCTATGGTCCCCGCCACGATGTGATTATAGGCTTTCAGTCAAGCTTTGTGGTCCGCGCAGATGCTCATGCCTGCTGGGAAGGCTAGAAATGTCCATTCGACCCAGAGCTCGGAAAACGCTACAATCCTCTCTGATTCGTCTTGTCGACTTGATCCGGATGGTTTTCCTGACGGGTCCCCGCAAGACAAGAAGGTCAAAGGAAGCTGACCCGGCTAAATCAAGGAGGTTTTTCAAATGGCTGTGACACGCATTCGACTCAGCACTCAAGAAGAGGCTGCTCGCAATCGCAAGGTAAAATTGGAATTAAGTACCGCCGAAATTGGTTTGAGCGTGCGGACGACCAATTGCCTGGAAGAGAAAGGAATCTTCACTGTGCGGGAATTGCTCAGGAGTTCCCGTGAGGACCTTTTGAGTATCTCTAATTTTGGTGAGAAGACTCTCGACGAGGTCTTTCAAGCGTTGGAAGCTATCGGCTTTTCACGTTGAACTCACTCGATTTTCTCCGTCCGTTCACCGCTGGACCGAAGTTGGCCGACCGACAGGGAATTTTGCTCTACTTCGGCAGCGGAAGGCAGAGTAATTTTCCTCGGTTAGCTTCATCGTGTGTGCGCGTGAAGATTACTCCGTTGGCAAGTGCCGGAGGTGCCCGCAGGCTGTCGCTTGAGATTCGAACATTATCCAGCTGATTGAATTCGTTCGGAGTTTTAGCGAGGAGAACGATTTCGCCCTGTTTCACACGTTGGAGCAGGATCTTGTCTCCGGCAAGTACAGCATGGGCCACACCAAAATTCTGCTGCCGCCACTTGATGTCGCCGTTTTTTGCGTCGACGCAGCGGAACTCCGCGAGCGCTGCGTCCTCGCGGCCGTGCGTGCCGTAGAGGAAACCCTGCGAGAAGACGACATTGGTGTATTGGCTCGAGAGCGTCTGGTCGTCTCCCCATAACTTGGTCGGCTTGCCCAATTTCAAGCCGATCATCGCAGCTCCGATGTTGTAGCTGGCCGTCAGGAACACTTGGTCGTCGCAGATTAGTGGTGTGCAGCCTGTCACGGTCAATCCAGGAAGCCCGAAGGAAAGGGCCCAAACTTCTTCGCCGGAAGCCGGTGCCAGCGACACGAGGCGTTGACGTGTCAGGAAAAGTAATTGACTCTTTCCGCCCACCTTCCCCATGACTGGTGATGAATAACTGATCCGGTCGTCGGTGCTTTTCCAGACCGTCTCACCGGTGATCGCGTTGAGGCAAATAGCTCCCGCACCCATCCGGCCACCGAGACAGACATAGACAAGGTCTTCGACAACTAACGGTGTGGATCCGGCTCCAAAGTAACCATCTGGAGCTCGGTAGTCCTTCCCGAGTTGGCGTTTCCAAACACGTTTACCTGTCTTCAAGTCAAGGCAATGAAGGTCGGCGTCGGGACCAAATGCAAAGACGTGGTTTCCAGAGATGACCGGTGCGCTGCGGGGGCCGTTGTCCGAGTTGTAGCCACCCTCATATCGGGTCTTATCCCGATATACCCACTTTTGTTCACCCGTGTTAACCTCAAGGCACTCCACCAACACTTGGTCGTTTTCGCGATGAAAGACGATTACACTGCCGTTCGAAACGACGGGGCCAGCGAATCCGGCGCCGAGATCATGCGTCCAGCGTGGTTTGAGAGCTCCCAGCGAATTTGGCAGTGTCTCTTGTGCCACTCCGTTCCGGGTTGGGCCGAGCAGCTGCGGCCAGTCAGCAGCTGTCGCTGGCCTCGCCATCGCAACCGCCAAGCAAACGATCCAACAGCAGTAAATATTGAGGGCTCGTTTTGTCACAGTTTTGCTTCCCAGGTCGTATTTTCGGGTGTTCTTCAAGGGAATTTCACGCTCGAAGGTGCAGTGGGCGTGGTAGTTGTATCGTATCAGACTCGAATATTCCCGACAGCGGCTGGCGAGTGAAGTCGAAACGATCCACAATCAAGACTGCACCCTGAGCACGCTTGTTGGCGCGTCGGTAATTGTCCGTCAGTCAAAGAGCATAAATATCTACAGTGGAGTTCGCAAACGTCGTGGCTCGGATCTTTCGATTGTGGGAAAAAAAACGCGGCGGTCGGCAAACGACGTCGCTGTGGTTTGGCACGGTGGGTGAACCGCTGATCTACGCGGCCATTTTCCTTTTTGGAGTGTTCTCCCTTGCCGCACTGATCACCGCGCAGTTTCGGACGCCGGATCCTACTTTCTTCCAACTCGGGCTGGGCAATTGGCTGTTGCTGTTGTT
>LWDU01033346.1_pt1 | contig 93224 bp, 69 predicted proteins | sample 727161 | NCBI WGS metagenome assembly LWDU01 (sample SAMN04566230, study PRJNA314399) | hydrothermal vent metagenome | isolation source: deep sea hydrothermal plume seawater | place: Mexico: Gulf of California, Guaymas Basin | collected 2004-07-11 | reverse complement strand
TGGCGTCAACCATCGTTTCCAGCTCGATCATCGCATCACGCACCTCCGCCACATATGATTCACCATAACCACCGGGGTTAAAATTCCACGCGATCGCTTCGTTGACATTCGTACAAAAACCCACGGAGTCCCCAATGCTGTTACCATAGTGCCCGTCGAGGTCCAAATAAGCGCCGACCGCACAGGTTTCTCGCCAGCGTTTCACCGAACCGATAACCTGGCCACTAAACGTACAGAATCCCCAACCCGCTTTCGGACCCGCATGATGAAAACCACTTGTCGGGCTAAGCACCAACGAATTTTCATTCTCTGTGGCAAACTTAATTGCATGATACAAACTGCTGTTGGTATACCGTACGCTTTCAGCAAACTCAGCGCTCCATTCAATGCCAGCATTGTTGATCAGTTCACCCGCGAAAAATGATTCGATATATGAAGTTTCGTGTGCAATCAGAAATTCGAGGTTATCAAATGGCGGGAAATCATCGTGAATGCTGATATCAGCAGCAAAGGATCCGGACATCAATTGATCCATTACCAGCCGCGGTTTTTCCGGACTCCTAGACGTACTGTTCACCGTACAAACCTGTTGGGGTGTATAAAAGACATCCATCCTATTTACCTGATTCAAATTTTCGATATTTCAATAATTCCTGTCTCTTGATTCGTACTCATCATTGGATTCACCGTCCGGCCCAACCTACTTCTTAAAACACGACTGTACTACCATTGGGGGTGCATTTCACCTCGATCTTTTTATCAATCCGTTCTTTCAACTCGTTCACGTGAGAAATTACGCCAACCATACGACCACCCTGATTCAACTCCATCAATGTCTCAATCGCATCGTCCAACGTAGCGGAATCCAAACTACCAAACCCTTCGTCAATAAACAGTGAATCCAAATGCACCCCACCCGCGTACGATTGAACCACATCAGATAATCCCAGTGCCAATGACAGGGATGCTAGAAACATTTCACCACCGGACAACGTCTTGACCGTCCGACTTTCACCCGTAAAGTCGTCGAGCACATCGAGGTCTAGTCCCGCGGTAGCCCGCTTGTTCTGTGTTGTCAGCGATCGATGCAACTGGTACCGCCCTTTGGACATCTTTCGCAATCGATACGTAGCTGCCGCTGTGACGTCGTCCAGGAACCCAGCCAACACATACCGTTGCAATGATAGGTTTTCCGTTCCCGGTAAATTCCCCTTAGCAACTTGTTCCAATTTTTTGAACACGCTCAACTCGCCGTCTTGCTTCTCAATCTTTTTCGATAAATCTTGTATCCGCTGGTGATCGTCCTTGAGTCTCTTAGTGTCTTTTTGGTTTCCTGACTGTGCTTTCAGCGCCGCGTCTTTTTCCTGCTGTGCCGCAGTTAGATTTTCAGATATCTTGTGTAAATCCGGTCGTTTTTTATCCTTCGTAAGGGATTTAGCCCGCTTTAACCTATCATTGACGGCGGCTTTACGTTTTCTGAAGTCCTTTTTATCGATCTCGAGTGCCGCTAGGACATTTTCTTCACGCAACGCATCTTCCATCTCCCCAGTTGACTTAAATCCCGCATCCATTAATCGATCGGCTAGAATTTTTGCCGACTTAGACAATCCATCGCTCGCTCGCTTGAACCCCTGCACTGCTGACTTTTCATTACTTTCGGCAACCGCTTTGGCCGTTTCAGTACTCGTGGCACACTTGTCGTTGCCTGCGATTAGCGCTGCTAGAAGGGTCCGACTTTTCTTCAATTCATCGGATGTTTCTAATAACACAGCCAGATCCTGAAGTTTCTTTGGAACATCCTCCAACTTTTGCTGCAAAGTCGCTTTCAGCTTTGCAGTCTTTATCTCCATCCCATTAATCGACCTTTCACGGGACTTGACGTCGGACGCATACTCACTGCGCAGTTGGTCATTCGCCTTCAGCGCAATTTCCAATTGTTCAATATCGCTTTCCGCAGATAACGCCGCGGTCAACTGACTGTTAACATCCTTGGCATCCTTCCGCAGCGCGGCGGCAGTAGTATCGGTGATCCCTTTTTTCTTTTTGAGCCGTTTGACTTCCTTTTCTATCGCGTCGATCCGTCCCTCAACCGCGACTCTATCTTTCTCACACATTTTCAACTGTTTGCTGGAATCCTGTTTTGCTTTACGAGCTTTTGTTAAGTTGGAGTCATTTACAACACGGGTAGAGTCACTTGGTTTGGCCGGTTCCGGATGCTCCGTGGAGCCACAAACTGGGCAGGGCACGTCGTTTTCCAAGAATTCTGCAATCACGTGCACGCGTGAAGCTTCCCAGTCTTTCTCGGTCTGCCGTAACTCGCCCTCTAGCTTCGTCCGCGTCTTTCTCGCTTCCTCTTCCGCCGACTTTGCCGCCTTGCACGTTGCCGTCTCATCTTTCAAATCCCTTGCTTTCGCGTCGAGTAATTCACGGTCGTCAAGCAAATCAGCGGCATTTTTGACTCTCAATTCCAACTCCCCGGCATTGCCCGCCAACTTTTGAACTCGTTTGAGTTCCGCTTCATCATTAGCAATAGTAACTGCGAGTTCATCGGCTTGTGATTCAGCCTTCTCCTGTGATTCTACCAAACTCGCGAGTTGTTCCTGTTGTTCCGTAATTACAGCCTGGTCCTTAGCGAGTTTTTCAACAACAGGTAGCATTTTAACATGCGCGTCAATTTTGCTCGCCATAGTTTCCAAGTCGTCCTTGCGTTTGTCCGACTTTACCTTTTCCATCTGCGCAAGCTTGGCAATCTCCCTAGCGCTTTCAAGTTTTTCAGCAGCCTTATCTTTCTTTTCACTTGCTTTTTCGAGGGCGATTTCCTTTTCTTGTTTCGCTGACGCGATGTCGATTAAGCCCTTGGCACGCTTAGCAAATTTCACTTCGTTTTTAAGTTGGGCAATTTTGTCCTGTTCTCCTGCAAGTTCGATCTTTTGGACATTTGCCTCATCAAGCTCAACAAACCGGTCATGTACACTTTTAACTTTTGAGAATTTGTCTTGTATCTTTTGAAATCGATCGTTGGCCTTAGCAGCCTGTATCTTCAATTCCTTTCCCTCCGCTTCTCTCTCCATTATTAATTCTTCGACTTCCTCAACATTCACTGCTCCCACTAGACGCAAACGCTCATCCCTGCCGGCAGCAACTTTGGCACAAGACTTGTTTAATGTGCTTATTCGCTTTCCTAACGCATCCTGAATTTGGCTATACACATCTGTATTAAACAGCACCTTAAGAATCTTCTCGCGTTCAACGGAATTGGCCGTTAACAACTGGCGAAAATCTCCTTGGGGAATTAAAACGACCTGCCGGAATTGCGCAGCTTCAAATCCCAACAACTCATGGATCTTCTCACTAACATCTCGCGGACGACTTACAAGTAATAGTCCGTCATCCGTCGCATCTTCGGCAGCGGCTGACGCTAACTCGTAAACCATCGCCGCATGTAACACTTTAGTCGTACCATTGCCATTTGCCTTAGGCTTGGTCTGCTCCGGTCGGCGGACAACGCGATAACTCGTGTCCCCAATCTCAAAATCAAACGTCACTTCGGTGATGGCACTTGCATTGGGAAGGTTGCAACACATCTGTTTACCGGTTTTCATATCCCCAGAAGTAGCACCATATAAGGCATAGCACATCGCATCAAAAATGGTCGTCTTACCAGAACCGGTCGGCCCGTAGATTAAAAACAGATTGCCCTGGTAGTCCTTGAAATCTACCTTTTCAGTTTTCACAAACGGCCCAAATGCTGTCATGCTGATTCGCAAAGGTTTCATTAGTTCCCCTCCAGGTTCTGTTCATTTTTTTGTACGTCCGCCAATATCTCAGCAAATGCTTCTATTTCCTTTTCACTCATGGATTGGCCAACCATCTCCTCAAATAAATTTGCGAACAAATCAGCGGGATCCAACCGATGCCGATCCACGGCCGTCTTGGCATCACTCGCGCTCTCAATTTCTAACCGCCGTACACTCAACGCATTCGGATAAATCTCCCTTAAACGACTCATCGGATTAAAAACCGGTACCTTGTCCGTCAACCTAAATTCGATGTAGTCCTGACGGGAAGCAATTTTCCCTTGCGGTTTAAGTAAGTCCTTAAAGTCACCCCTCATAATTCTCACATCACGTCGCGCCTTGAGTTCGACGAACTCTGTGGTCACCTTTCCCTGAGCATCGATTTCCCCGACAATTACGCCCTTAACATGTTCCGCCTCAGAAAATGAATACTTGAGCAGCGAACCGCTATACTGCACATTTTTGCTAACCTTCTGATGGCCGTGAAGGTGTCCTAGGGCCGTGTACGCAAACATGTCGAAGTGATCAGCGGAAACAGTACTCGCTCCACCCACGGATAAATATCGCTCGGAGTCGCTCGATTCACAGTTTTTCACAAATGCATGAGCTACGCCAATGGAACGGCCCGAAACTCCCGCGGCCGCGCAAGCTTCCACCTGCGCCTGGATTGCGGCGTCATGAGACCGGTCTTTCAACGTCAAGCCCGCCGCGATCGCCTCCTCGGGCCGCGCATAGGGTATTAAGTGAATATCAACTTCCCCATGTTCATCGGAAATAACGACCTTACTCGTAGTTGGCCCGGCGATATACAGACCTCGGTCAACATAAAGTTGACTTCCAAACGCTAAACGATCTGGACTGTCATGATTACCAGCGATCATAACGATCGGTACTTCCATTTCCAGTACGATCGTATTGATCACATTTTCAAGTAATCGAATTGCATCAACGGCCGGGACTGAACGATCGTAAATATCGCCCGCCACGATCAATACATCAGGCTTCTCTTTCTTCATAAGCTCGACCAACTCATCGAGCACCAACCGCTGATCTTCCACCAAATTTGTTTTGTGCAACGAGCGGCCCAAATGCCAATCTGCGGTATGTATAAATTTCATGCTATCACAATTTTCTATAAGTCCACTTCTTGTCAGCTTGGATGCGTCTCATTGCTAGCGAAAATCACAGCGCTATTACGCAGTTTATTTGGCCCTCACGCCGTTCCACCACATATGATTCACGTACTGTTCACTGTGCAAACCTGATTGGGAGTATAAAAAGTCTCCATTATATTAACTTGGTTCAAATTCCCGCATCTTGATTGGTTATCATCACTGTAGTACGTCGTCCGCACAATTTCCTACAGCTCATCCGAGCAGGAATCGATTCGGCGGTCGCTTTTCGTTACATTCCGATAAAGGAGCCTGCAAGGTGGGAATTTTTATATTATACGGTATTGGCGTGTTGTTTTTGTTTGTTTGGTGTTCGCAATTCATCCAGTTGATGCTACTGTCGGATGAGGACTTCCCTGGCAAATACGACAAAGCCCTCTGGTTCACGGCTTTTATTTTGCTGACTTTACTCGGTTGTGGTTTGTTCATCTGGTGGAAACAAGCATATCTTCATGAACTTAAGCTTGCTAAACAATCTGTCCAATGAGAAATATTCGCTGCCCGAGATGGACAACGCTGTTTTCGATTTTGTTCGTTGCCCAAGCGTTCGGACAATCCGACTATACTCAAGTCCCTAACTGGCCACTATTGCCGACCGAGGTGGAACTCGGACAAGTAACTGGAGTCGCCGTTGGTGGACAACACGTTTACGTCTTCCATCGATCGGACCGAGCTTGGACCAACCCATTTCCTACAGAGACCATTAGCGGACAAACCATCGCCATCTTTGACTCTGAAACTGGAAAGCTACTCTCAACCCTTGGTAACCGTATATTTATCATGCCTCATGGGTTATCGGTCGATAAAAACGGTGATCTGTGGGTCACGGATGTCGGTTCTCATCAAGTCTTTAAAATCGAACCCCAATCCGGGACGGTCCTTCTGACACTTGGGACTGCCGGAGTTGCTGGCAGCGGGCGATCACATTTCGCCCGTCCAACGGATGTTGGTTTTTCCAAAGATGGCACCGTCTACGTATCCGACGGATATATCAACACTCGAATCGTTCGCTTTTCACCCGCGGGAAAATATCTCGGCGAATGGGGAACACCGGGCAGTCAAGCAGGGGAATTTAATCTACCTCATGGTATCACCGTATTACGAAAACGCGTGTATGTTTGCGATCGCAGCAATCTTCGCGTCCAGGTGTTTAATCTCAAAGGACGCTACCTCGATCAATGGCAGGGCACGCGTATCGGTCGTCCGTTTGGAATAGCCACAGGTCATCGACATCGAATTTACATCATTGACGGTGGTGACCAACCAGACCACACACGATCACGCGTTGTGATCCTCAATTCTCAAGGAAATATCCGTGGCACATTCAGTACGGCCCAGTCAAAAGACACGGCGAATCTCGGACATGACATTGCTGTCGACGGCAAGGGTGCAATCTATGTAGCCGATGCTAGGGGAAATTACATTAGGAAGTACATTCCAAACACAAAATCGGAATGACCGCAGGAACTCAAGCTCACCGCTGCAGTCGCTCCATGGTATCCCAGACGTCGTGCAATGAATCATAATATTCGTCGCCGACGGCATCACGGTTCCGCCCCACTTTAGACTTGAAATTGTCGTAATCCAACTCCTCTCCTAGAAACTGCAATACGCGTATCCAAACTGCCTTGTCTATAAACAAACGATACCGATAATCCGTTTCGGGCGTTTCCATAATTTCCAAGCCGACAAGTTCTTTAGGAAATCGTAATTTCAGCCCTTCCAAATGCCCTCGCAAACGCGCTCGCACCATCACCCGCTCTGCATCCACTTTGTTACCCGCACTCCCATCACCCGCGCGCGCACATACTGCGCTGAAGAATCCATATTGCGTAAACAACCACATACTATTGTTCTCCTATCTCTGAACCTTGATCTATAACGTCCCGATTTTTATTGCGTTTTGATTTAATAACAATATAATCAATCTTACAAACTGACGTACTCGACCCTCTGACAAATGAGTCTCACCACTATGAAACCTACTATGCTCGCCGGTGCACTGCTGCTTTTCACAGCCACTGCTTTCGCTCAAGAACCGACGCTACCCTATGCCATTGGAAATGTTAAAGATTTCCTCGAAACAAACAAGGCGAACAGTACTCCCTCTGTTGTGTTGTACAACTTCAACCTCGAAAGCGGCTGATGATCTATTAAAGATGCGGGGGCCGTGTTGCTCCCTTCCAAAGCCCTGAAGAAACTCCACCAAACCATTCCCATCTGCCTTGCCGGAAATGAACTCCCCGGCAATTGCGATCTACGCTATGGTCAATTCTTCTATTTTTTTATGTTCAACGCCGATGGTGAACTAACTACCGTTGCCAACATGTCAAACGGTCTCACCGACCGAATTAACGAAGGAATGACTCTGCCCAAAGGCTTCGTTGACATGGTGCACGATGCAATCAAGATCAAAACATCACTAGACGACTATGAACAAGCGTATATTGACGCTAGCGGGTCCGAAACATCTTACCAAGCGTTACAGGGTAAACTCACGGAAATGGAACGCATCGGATCGATGCGGGTCGTCAAACTACTTCGCGAACATGCCGACCGAATGAAATCTCCAACGACCACGCGACTCCACGCTCTTTCACTCGAAATCGAGGCAGTCCGGCGGCAAGTCATTGATAAAACCGCCATCGACGCACTAGCTTCCTCAATCGAGTCTTTCCTCGGCAATAATCCTACCCACTCTAAGGCCAAAAAACTAATCGATGACTATTTCGACGTTGCCCTCCGGTATTCCTTCGACCTTGACGCGCACTGCCAGACACTTGCAAAACAGTGGCAACCCGACGCTCCTGAACTCGCCGAACAACTTCTGGCAAAGTGCAAACGGCATCTCAACGCTGTACGTAAAGAAATCAACAACCTCAAAGACGACAAAGGCTACAATACCCCTCGCCTCTACGCGCAATTCGGGGACGCCCAAAAAACAATTCAATTGTTAGACAGAGGGACAACGTTAGGTGTCTTTCGCCCCATCCACCGAGCGTGGCGGTTAGCTGCTGAAAACAAATTACAATAGATCACCGTGAGCAGTCGATTCGATAATGTTGATGTATTGATACATGTTCACGTTTACCTGAACAGCGTTCGTTTTTGTAAAGGTCCCGCTATCCGACTATAGTTCTGTGATAAATTAAGTACTATGTCCAACCTACCCCCACAACAGCAGCCTCCACAATGGGTAAATCCCAACCCAAACGGCATTCCGCGTCAGTCCAACAGTAAAGTCTGGATCATCGTTACCGCCGTCGTCGGGATCAGCATAATTGGCGGAATACTTCTCGTCGTGGGCCTAACCGCTCTCTATTGGGCGACGTCCACCGAAGAGGCTCTCGGTCCCAACGACCGAGCAGCAATTGTCGACATCGACATGTTTCTTGACTGGAGCGGTGACCCGTACGCTCCAGACTACCGTGGCGAAAAGGTTGTAAAAACACGTTTTATCGATGACTCCTATGATATCGACTATGATTTTGATGTTCCAGAAGATCCCGATGCACCCTATCTAAACTGCAACATCACGATCGAAAAAACCGCGACCGATGCCGCCGCAAGCTACGTTGGTCGGTGGGCCGGGGCAATATTAGGTATGCAAATCATCGGCGGTGCCGACGTCGAGGTGATCGAACGTGACGACCTATTTAGTTGGGGTGATGAATCAACATTTGCTATTTTATCGATAGACGGCGAACCCTTTGGCAATATGTTTAGTACTCGCGACGGAAACCGCGCATTCTTTATCGTTTTCTCTGGTATGTATACGGACGATGGAGAAATCGCTGGTGAACTGTTGTTACCCGCGTTGAACCAACTACACACATACGGCCCATGATGTTTGCAGTCCCTACAGTTCCTCGTCTGGACTGTCATCGGTGACGACTCCCTCACGACGGCGAGTCTCGATTTGAGCATTCTGCAGTGTCGAAACCGCTCGCCGAAACACACTTTTCACCGGCGCCAGTCGCGGACGCACTTGATTGTGCTTAGCCACGACCTGTGATAATTTCCCGGGCTTGGCACTGCGTTTCAGATCTTGCTCGCTCTGCCGCGCCTTCCCTTCCCAACTTTGCACCGCAGCATCAAAGGCAGCAGATGCAGCGTTTAACATTATCATTGCCTGATCCAGATTTTGGTCCATGATGCGCGCAGCATCCGACACTTTCTGTCCTACGCTTGCCAGCGGTATTTTCATGGACTGCAAACTACCGGACGGTTGCATGGTCCACACAAACAAATGTGTCGCTGTGATCTCGCGCGCTAAAGCAAACAACGGCGTGCGGTCGATCCCAATCTTCTCTTCGTCATCAGAGGCCATAAATCAGCTTTCCCATGAAGGTTGCAATCACTTCTTCCCGACGGTAATCACACCGCGGTTTTTCGTTTGGATGCTAAACAGCGTTCCGCCGGCGGTGATATACAACGTCTTCAGATTGTTGCCGCCAAAAGCACAGTTGGTAACTTCATCCACTTGAACCGCAATAAAATCAATTAGCTTCCCCGCTGGCGAAAACACATAGATACCTCCCTTTTGGGAATTGTCTTCCACGGCCACATCATCGCTATTTAGGCCTCCTGCCACGTAAATATTTCCCTTTACATCTTCCGCCAAACCGTCCGGGCCTCGACTACTACCCCAGTCATATATCAGTTTTTTTGTCTCCAGCAATACAGTTCCGCAGCAATCCATCATCTCAAAGCGAAACAGTTTGCGTTCACCACCTTTAACTGAATTGTTATTTCCCGCAACGTACAGGTATTTTTGATCTCTCGTGATAAGCACACCGTTTGGCCGATCGACTTCATGAGTGATAACACGCATCACAATCCCATCTGTATCGACGCGATAAACACCCTCAACGGGGCGTCCATTTTCATCCTGTTGCGGCAAGTTGTCACGCGGCCCGTACTTGGGATCGGAGAAATAGATCCGTCCAGTCGCATCCATCGTGATATCATTGGGCTGGTTATAAGCAGCGCCCTCGAACTTGTCGGTGACCACTGTTTCAGTACCGTCCGCTTCGAAACGAATCACTCGATTTTTCGATGGCTGACAACACCACAGTCGACCTGCTGTATCCCACATTAAACCGTTAGTTCCGAGATCTTTCTTGTAAATTTGTGGTGCCTCGCCATCTCGCATGAGATAGACGCTACCGTGACTGGCGACCAAGCCGATTTTTGGATGCCACGCCGGACCCTCACCTGCAGCGCCATCATGCAATTTTTGTAATGTCGCTCCCCGTTGCCATACACTGCGCTGAGCCTGCACCGTTGACGCGGTGGTTAAACCAACAACGCACAAGGCGACAGATAGACAAATTTTTCCCCAGCTACCCGCTTTAGGTAAATGCATATGAAAATTCCTATTCACTTGATTTGCTATCACTATCTTTAAACATATTGCTTTGTGGATTACCCCGGCTCAACATATACGCCAACAAGTCCAACACTTCATTTTGATTCAACTCATTTAACAACTTAGCAGGCATCAGGGACGCCTTTGCCGGTTCCATTTCATCTACATTACTCTTCTCTATAACCACCGTCTTAGTGGGATCCACGGCATCCACGGATACAGTTAACTTGCCGTCCACATCGTTGGTCACTCGACCGCTGTAAACTTTACCGTCATTAGTCGTAATCACCATCGCCCGATATTGATCCGAGATGACTTTGCTTGGTAGCACTATAGCCTCGATCAAATCACGGTGTGAGAACCTCCCCGCAACATTACTCAGATCCGGTCCTGTAGCACCACCTGCTCCATCAAAGCGATGGCAACTGCCGCATTTAGCCGCCGCGAACATTGTTTTTCCACGGTCGAAACTCCGTTCCGACAAACCGCTGTTCGCTAACCGTAACAATTGCTCAACAGTCCATTCACTGCCCGGTCCCTCCGCCTTCGGCAATTCCGCTTCCTCAGGGGGTGGCCTTAATGTACTATCCGCGAGCGAATCTCGTTCGGCCTGCGACATATTGGCAACCGCTTCCTTTTGGATGTTATCGAGAAAACCAACGTAACTGGCGCCACCGGATTTTTTTCTAGCAACTACAAACCACTCGAGATACTCTCGACGTTGTTCCAGCGTCCACCCGTACCGCAGGTTCCGCAACGCATAGGCGTAGTGCATTTTTTGTATCTCCGGACGATTGTTAATGGAATTGGCGATCGTTTGTCCATAACCGCGGTTACGAGTCAGGAAGTCCTCAACTGTTTCACTCTTACTCGTATCCTCAAGCTTCATCAGCTTTAGACATTTTCCGGCTATGGTCGCTGAGTTTAAATAAACCAAGACACTGCATAGCTCGCGGTTAATTGAGTTGTCCGTCGACGGGAAGTGGGGGTCAAGGTCCGCTAAAATCGCGGCTTGCTGTTCGAGGGTCCCTTGACCGAGTCGAATAAACACCAATGAGTAGGCGCGCAATAAGTCCAACTGTTGCGTACGTTGTAGCCGTTCGTACGACAACGACTGCAACAGCGTCAACGAACGCGCCGCATCGGTCGATTCGCCCTGCCGCGCAAGGGCGATCGTTCCGTTGATCACTTCCATGGCGTTGCTGTTATTCTTCATTGGTATCAACTGTTTCCGCCACAGCGAGACAGGTTGATTTTCGAGCGCAATTCTAGCCGCATAGCGAATATGACGGTCAGCGTGTCCCAGATGTTTCAGTGCGAATGCAACTACCTCGTCCACCGATTCTTCCTCAGCGTGGTGGTGCCTTTGCTCCAATGCCTGCCGTATTTTTCGCAACTGCTGGGACGTTTCGCTATCTCCGCGGAGACTTTCTTGGCGAGTAGTTTCGTCGCCGCGATACGTCACTCTATACAACTCCGACTGAGCCCCGCGACCGCCGATTGTAAAATACATAGCGCCTGCGGGACTTATAGCTATATCCGTGAGCGGCAGTGGGGTACGCGATAGAAATTCTTCTTTGACTGCAGAATAACTTGAACCTGCGGGCGTAAAGTGCACCGCGTACATCGTGCCGAATGTCCAATCAAGGCAATACAGTGCCTGTTGATATTTCGCAGGGAATTTTGTGCCATAGCCAAACGCAACCCCAACGGGTGAGCCTGGTCCAATATCAACGGCAGGCGGCAGGCTATCGGCGTAGTACGTAGGCCATTTGCCGGTACCGCTGCGCCACCCAAATTCGCTGCCACTCGTCGCATGAACAACTCGAGTCGGTCGATACCAAGGCGTGCCGTAATCCCATTCCATATCCGCGTCATACGCGAACAAATCGCCTTCTGTATTGAAGGCAAAGTCAAAAGGATTACGGTATCCCATGCTAAGCAGTTCCCAATGTTCGCCAGCGGGGTCTGTTTGAGCGATCCAACCGCCTGGTGCTAATTTACCGGCGGCATGCCCGCGAGCGTCCCATTGACGTGGCAACAATAAATCCTCATTCCAGTTGGTAGGTATCCTACTTGCGTCAAGATTCTGTGGCAGATTAGTATGATTCCCCGCAATGACTACAATTGACTTTCCATCCGGAGACAACCGCAACGAATGCGGGCCATGCTCACCGCCGCCTTGAAACGATTTCAACTTCGTTACCTCGTCAAATTGATCATCGCCAGTCGTGTCACGCAAGCGATACAGTCCACTGCCTGGCCCACCGTTGGCACTCACATATAGCGAATCGAAGGCGAACAACATGCCATGGGCGGAAGTCATAGGTACCGCTAACTTTTCAACAATGGTTTCCTTAGGCCCACTTTGCCCCGCCATTGCGGCTGGAGTTATACGGTACAATCCCTTGTTTCCTTGGTCACTAGCAATGAGTCGTCCCTTTTTATCAAATGCTATGCATACCCACGAACCTTGTGTGTCTCGGGGGACGGTGTAAAGCAATTCAACCTGGAATCCAGGCAACAACTGGAACGTCTGCGGCGGAACGTCACCCGTAAGGCCGCCTGCCGACGATCCGTGCAGGGGAGTTCCCCAAGGCGACATTCCGTGGTTCCCATGCACGAATACTCCTTGCAGTTCCGGCGAGTCGTCGCTGGCGGTGCACTTCCAGTTTTCATCGGTGACAACATACTGCAATTTTCCGGACGATAATTGCATCACTAATTTACAAACGAAGCCGCCGACCCCAATACCATCATTAACACACACGGCGCGGAACTCGTTTTTGCCGACTTTGAGGTGTTTCGTAATCGAGACCTTAGCAGAAACAGCCCATTCATCACCGGAAGCGACTCGCTGACCATTTACAAAAAACACAAAGTGGTTATCGCAAGTTGCGGCGAGGGTCGAGTTGGTAATCTTTTCGAGTTCGATGGTTTTGACAAATGTAACTTTCTCACCATCTTTTGCTTGTTTTTGCCTCCAGAGCCAACTTGCCGTCGGGCCAATTTTCACATCCAGAGTTTCGCCTGCCGGTGCATCCTGTGGTTCGTCCGGCTTAAAATCAGCAGCAAGGTCGACTCGGACAACCGACGGAGCAATTGTTGGCTGTTGTGTTTGCACCTGGCCAACGGATGTACCGCATATAGAGATAATGAACATCAACAAAACAACTAGTTTAGATCGCATAATTTTCGCTTCTTATTTAGATTTCTAATGAGTACGGTTGAACCCGCGGATTATTATATCATTTTGTACAATTGTATATACGACCTTACAGGCGAGCTCCGCGATGTGGATTGATGCCAACACCGCAATCAGCTACTACTTCCCAAAGGCGATCACACCTTGATCCGTACGGTAAATCAGCTTCCCGTCATAGATAGCCGGCGTGGCCATGCTACCGGCCGACAACTCCGTTTTGCCCAGCAGCTTATATTCTCTTGAAGCGGCTACGGTCGTTACTACACCGTCGCGGTCAACTCCGTAGATAATGCCACCGGCGCATACCGGCGATGCGAAAAACTCACCGCCAATCCGTTTCGCCCAAACTTCGTTACCGGTTTCCGCTTCCACACACGCTAATATCCCTCGGTCTGTCCATAAAAACATCAAACCACCAACGACAAGTGGCGTGGGGCAATGTGGGACGTTACGCAGCAAGCGATACACTTCCCGAGCCTGTCCATCTCCATCGATTGATTCGGGATCTAGCGCAACCAGTGTCTTAACGCCTGTCGTAAAACCGCTCGCGGCGATAACGAGTCCGTTGGCAACAATCGGCGAACCGATCGCACGCTGCTGGTGGTCACCAAATACGATGTTTTGCCACAGGATTTCTCCCTTTTCAAAATCGACGGCCACTACACCCTCATAGGCGTGACTAAAGATCACTTGGGTCTCGTCTGATTTCCCTTGATAGATCACGGGCGTGGAAAACCCTGTTCGTTGAGTTTTTCTCACGGTTTTCCAACATTCCGTACCTGTGTCGGCATCGAGCGCTAGTAAGAAACTTTCATGCTTTTCATTATCATGAGTCAACAACAGTCGACCCCCATGCAAAATCGGCGATGTGGCGCAACCAGGGCCTGCCGCAAATCCGCCCAACTCGTACGTCCAGACTTTTTTTCCTGCATGGTTCAACGCATGTATGGCCGAGTTCGTTGCTGATTGCCATAACACGTACACATGCCGTGCGTCAGCACAGGGAGTCGAACTTGCAAAGCCATTTCGTTTATGAGCTTTAAACACCTTTAAAGGAAACTCCACCGACCAAGCAATTGTCCCCAACTTAACGTCAATGGCGGTCAATTTTCGCACACTAGTTTCTGGGTCGGCGCTGGTGACATAGATATTCCCGCCACCAACCACTGGCGACGAGTTCCCTGTTCCGGGAACCGGACACTGCCACAAAGCATCGTCGATCTTAAATGTCGCTGGAAATTTAGCTTCTGCTGAATAACCGTTACCGTTGGGCCCACGAAAACGTCCCCAGTCATCGGCCTGTACAAATAGACTGGGCGATAAACAGAGCCAAAACGCTGCCACACCGGCCAGCACCGAAATATTTACCTTATTGGTCATGGGCAATCTCACTCCTCGTGATTTGGCGGCTATGAATTTGTTTTCCATCAATATTGATAATTCGATATTCAACTGTCGGGTCGGAAATGGTCGTATCAAATTCGACGATCCCAAATGATTGTTTTTTATTATAGGAGAATTCAGCTCCAGCCATCTCAGGATGTACATGTTGATTGGTTAATCGCGAACTATTGAATTCATAAAGCGGATACAAACCCTCTCGCTGTATCTTCCATAAATCACTTCGGTGCCGATCGGCGGACATTAGCAGCACACCGTTGCTGCCCGACTGCTTAACCACATCGAATATTTCGTTGCGTTCCTGCTTAAAACCATTCCACGTATCCTTACTGTTACCTTTAGCGCTGAATACCCACGGAACTGGTGAGACCAGCACGGTGAACACTCCACTGGATTCCTTAATTGTCCGTTGCAGCCACTTGATTTGCGCGGGACCAAGCATCGTGGGTCTAGATTCGTCCGAGGGGCGTAGATCGCGATAGGTACGACCATCGAGCATAATGAAGTGGACGTTGCCAACGTAATAGTCATACCAACAACCCGGCTGAACCCCACCGTTGCCGTATTTGGGGTTCACCCAATTATTCTTAAACACATTCCATACAGGAACCTTCCAATACGGTTCTTCAACAAGCGGGCCACCCTGACAATCATTGGTCCCAAAATCATGATCATCCCAAATTGTGTAAACCGGCACCTGAGAAACTAAGTTTCTGAATTCCGGACGCGACTGCCGACGATAATAGCAATAGTGTTGCATCTCTGGCATTTCGGGGGCGTCGCTGTAGGTATTGTCCCCTAACAGCATCAACACATCGGGCCTTTGCTCACCAATTGTATTCCACGCGTATTCATTAGCTGGGACAAATCCCGCGCCGCCGCCGAATGCCACTCGAAACTTCGTTTGCTGATGTATTTCTGCCAGCGTGCGAAACTTGTAAATCTCTGGCAATTGCTCATCGCCCAACGTCAGTGTGTACTCGTAATCATGGTTTGCCAATAAACCATCGACCCGCACGACCGCCGTATAATCGGACGAAGCCTGTGACTTATCGGCACCGTTAGCGACGCTGTTTGAATGACCACGTTCCCGAATCGCCACTTTAACCGCACACGCACTGGCGGTGCGTATCCAGATGGAAATACCAGTACCGGTGTTTTGGCCCAACATCGGTCCGTGTACCAGCGGCGAAGCATTTGAAAAAAGTGCTTGAAAAGATTCCATTTTCCGCAGTGGTTCGAGGCCCGTCTTGGTACCACCTAAGAATCGCGACGGAGGAATGCCGAGCTTCAGTGCCTTGTCTACCGATGCGACAGCGGCCTGTATTTGTCCGTCTGCGGCGTAAGCAACGGCTAGCATATATTGCGATTCACCGTCACGAGGCACGATCGTCACGATTTCCCGCAATGCTGTGATCGCTTGTTTTTGATTACCGTCGACGATCAGTTTCAGTATTTCTTGATGCACCCGTTTGTATTGCTTGAATTTACGTTGGACTTTTTGCGCAGCAGCATCATTTGGTTGCGGTTGACGTAGGCGGGAATTAGCAAAGGCGGTGGCAAGCAGACCGAGCGTCAGGAGCAAAACTATCGAGAGTTTGTTAAGCATGGATTTTGCCTCAGATTGATTTTTAACAATTCCCCATATCTTAACATCTTATCAATGTACGCAGGAGGCGTAGCGCGCTTCGATAACAGCGTAGACGCGAATCATCAGCGGCGGGTGCCGTTTCAGAATGAATTTTGGTAGGGTGTTAGTTGGATGAAATTTACCCATCAAAGGACATGCAATTGAAATACCTAGCCATTCTGCTGATTTCGTTTTCTATAATTCCAACCACCCTAGCCAAGGACCGCCCTAATGTGGTTATCATCTATGGCGATGACGTTGGCTATAGTGACGTTGGCGTGTACGGTTCGCAGCTCATCCCCACACCTAATATTGATCGACTAGCAAGTCAGGGATTGCGACTCACTGACGGGCACTGCTCGGCAGCGACGTGTACGCCGTCTAGGTTTTCCATGCTGACCGGTATTCACGGCTTTCGACGTAACGTTCGCATCCTCGCACCTAACGCCCCAATGACTATTAAGCCAGACATGTACACACTCCCGCAGCTATTCAGCGATGCTGGTTATCGTACGGCAATCGTAGGGAAATGGCACCTCGGCATCGGTGACGGAGAAACCGCGGTCGACTGGAACGCTGACGTTAAACCCGGACCGCTGGAAGTAGGCTTTGATTATTCATTTTTGCTACCCTCAACCAATGACCGCGTGCCTTGCGTTTACCTCGAGAACCACCGAGTGGTAAACCTAAGTCCTAGTGACCCTCTTTTTGTCGGGACGAAACCTGCTGGTGTCGTTGCGACAGAATATCCCGACGGCAAGAAAAACCCTGAATCTATGACATACTACAAAAGTAGTCACGGTCACAACACATCCGTGATTAATGGTATCGGACGCATAGGACGTCAATTTGGCGGTAAGTCCGCCCTCTGGAACGACGAAACAATGGCGGACACGTTTGTCCAGAAAGCAACCCAGTACATATCAGCTCAAAAGAAAAACAAACCGTTCTTTCTATTCTTCTCATCCCAAGACATCCACGTTCCTCGTGCCCCACACCCCCGCTTCCGCGGCAAATCTAAATTAAGCTACCGCGGCGACGCAATGGTCCAACTCGACTGGGCAACGGGCGAAATACTAGACGCTCTCGAAGCCAACGGTCTGGCCGAAAACACACTCGTCATCTTCTCAAGTGACAATGGCCCCGTCTATGACGACGGCTATGAAGATGGAACCACCGTACTCACTTCCACAAAAGAAGTCGACCGAGGGCATGATGCCTCCGGCCCCTACCGAGGTGGCAAGTACCAAATCTACGAAGGCGGCACTCGCGTGCCGTTCATCGTCAAATGGCCCGGTCGAATCGAAGTCGGAACATCAGACGCAATGGTCAATCAAATCGACTTCATCGCGTCCTTTGCCAATCTGCTAAACATTAAACTTAAAGACACCCAAGCACCGGATAGCCGAAATGTGTTACCAGCGTTACTTGGGCAATCCGACTCTTCCTATTCTCTCATGCTCGAAGAAGCTAAACGGACCGTTGCCCTGCGAGATGCTCATTGGAAATATATCCCGACGCCAGTCAACAAAGGCGGCCAACTGTACAACCTTGAGTTGGACCCTGGTGAACTAACCAACCTCGTTGAGAAACATGCCGAGCGCGCTAAACAAATGAACGTGCAGCTTGAGGAACTTGTAGCCTCAAAACAAGGTGTTCGGTCAGCGACGAAATAACTCGATCGACTATTTCAGCGACTGCAAAAACGCCACAAGATCAGCTAACTGCTCAGGCGTCAGGTTATTGGTAAGCCCGACCGGCATCATCGATCCCTCGGATTTCACCCGCTCGTCGATGTCTTTTTTCTTTAATATTACCGGCACGCCGTTTGTTTGACGGACCTGCACTTCCTGAGCACTCTCACCAGTAACAAATCCACTGTAGACCTTACCCTGTACCGTCTGGAAAAGGTACGTATCAAACCCTTGGGCGATTTTCGCGCTTGGCTTTACGACGGATTCCAACAATTCAGCTTTCTTGGACCGCTTTCCGATGTCAACCAAGTGCGGCCCTTTGGGCACTTGTCCATTAGCCGTTGTGTGACACGCTAGGCAATTTTGTTTCTTAAACAATTCGGCCCCTCTACTAACATCTCCTTTAAATTCAGTCGCTCGATAAACCACAATATCAGCGGCCAAATTAGCAATCAGATCCGGATTGGAACTGTCCGCCTCAGCAATCACAATCGGCGCCATCGGTTCAGATTTCCCGATCACCGCCGCGGCTACCTCGAGCCCTTCGATCTTGACTTTATGCCTAGCAAACTCCACTCCCGCCCGTTTACGACTTTCCACGTCTATCTGTGGAATAAATTGCTTCAGAACAGACGTAATCGTTGCACTTTCGCTCCATTTTTGGCGGTCGTAATATGGCCCAGTTCGATCGGGTCTTGTACCCCACCAGTCCCCTGTGTATTCCCCTTCGCGATAGTACAAGCGAATGAGGGTTGTAATGATATTTTGACGAACCTCAGCATTACGAACTTCGCTCAATTTCTTCACTAAACCATGGACCGCCGCCGTATTATGCATATACTTCAGCGCCCACAATGCTCCGTCGGAATATGGACCTTCGATCGCTTGTAAGCACGCTTCCACTGAACCACAACGAACCAATGCTCGCACCGCAAGATGAGGCAACACTCTGCCAGGATCCGCCTGTTTGTATAACGGAGTTCCCTCAGGTACGGGAAATGCAGGGGAGCGGTTTGTCAGGGGCAAGATTGCTTCTGCGGCCGTGGCATCGCCGATGCGGCCTAGGCTAATCAATGCCTGAGCTTGCACTCGCGGGTCCTCGTGCTGCAACATTTCCACAAAGGGACCAATTTCCAACCCTGACAATTCTCCAAGGCGATCTGTCAACGCTCGCATTACATTGACGCTAACTCCAGCATCGTCGATCAAAGATATAAGATCTTTGCTACACCTGTCGCCTGCTAGTTGCTTAAGCGTATAAATAGCAGCCACACGGCCATGTACGGCACTGTCTTGATCCTTAATAGCCGTCAGCAAATCTTGGTACCGCTCGTCGCTCAGCCCGCGCCGCAACATCTCTCGTTGCGCATGTATTTGATAGACGTGACTCGGAGCAAACAAATGTTCGACCAACTGAGCGTCGGTTTCCTCGGTCATGAACGGGAAAGGCTTGGGTACGAACCCCGCCGGAATGACTTGCGCGACGAAGCCAACATCAGGACCTTCATACGCAAATTTACCGTTCTTCCAACTTGCCACATACATTCTTCCACTTCCGTCAACGTCCATGTCCGTAGGTCGTGGGAGTTTCAGAAACACTTCTTGATGTGCATCATAGGTAGGTCCGTTACTCGGCAAATTGTGTCGGTAGATTTCGCTACGACCCCAGTCGCAGGTATACAACGCATTGCCGTATTGCTGCGGCCAGCGCAAATCATGTAAAAACATCGACCCACACCCTGAACCTCCGCCATAATCGGCCAAAGGCGGTAACCCTTCCTCTGTAAAATTCAAATACAGTGATGGGTATCCGTATTCGCCCGATTGATAGATGTGGCTCAATCGAATATCCCAACCGCCTCCATCATTGGTATTATCGCGGGTGAATATGTTCATTAGCGGGTCAATACTGACATCCAAAATATTGCGTTGCCCCCAGTTGTAGACTTCCATGTCGGTACCATCGGGTCGGACGCGCAAAATTCCCCCGCCGCGTTTAGTAAGCTTGCGTCCATCCGCGCCGGTTGCATTCACAAACCCAAAGTCACCCACGGCAATGTACAACCAACCATCAATCCCCATGCGGATACCATTTGTCGTATGATCGGCCCCTCGCATATTCAACTGTTCAGTAGTAATCCCTGTAATTAAGGTCTCTTGCTCATCAGCGGTCCCATCGCCATCGACATCACGAAAAACACTTAACAACGGTGGATGTAGCACCCACAACGATCCGTTATCAAAAAACAATCCTCGTGGATGATCCATTTTTGCGAATTCGTTTATGTGATCAGCGCGACCGTCTCCATCAATATCGACACAACGCAACACTTTGCCTTGCCCTGGTTCTTTGCCAAGAGAGCCTTGTGGGTCCACACCGACAAACAGTTCTCCGGTCGCTGCGGCGGCGATACAAACGGGGTAATTAACCTGCGGTGGATTGCCAAACATCGTAACGTCAAATCCGGCCGGTGCCGTTACATCCGCGATGGAGGCATTAGTCGTATTTGTTCCGGCGGGTGTTGATACGGCGGCTTTAGGCAGCGGCGGCAGATCTGGGCTCTCATACGCCTCAAACTCCCACAGGCTCGCCCAATAGACCGGCGTGGAATTTACGAATGTGACTTTCAGATATTTGGTGTCCGCCGCATCCACTGTGTGTGGGGTAACGCGGCCCTTTACCGTGTTTGTAGTTTTGTCGACAATCACATTCCAATTTTCGCCGTCTTTAGAAGCAGAAACCTTATATCGGTAAACCGCGTTGTCTTTTTCCCAATGGATCCTCAGCGATCGCACGTGTTTAGCCTGTGCCAACTCAACTTGCCACGATTGACCGTTGCCGGTGCCTTGACTACACCAACGAGTTGATAGGTCGCCGTCATTTCCATATTTGACAAAGTTCTTTTCATTTGATTGTTCACTATCAGCTTTCACGGGCATCTTCAGTGCCAAGTTTCCCGGACCACAGCAACTCACGGGCAAGCGGTTTGTGTTAGTCTTGTTAGCACTTTTCGGTGCGATTTGAACATCAATCAATTTCTTTATTTCCGCATTCACAGCTGGATTTGTTTTTTTGAAGTGTTTCGCGGGATCTAAATCAACAGACCACAGAATTCCTCGAGTCAGCATATCTAGCCAAGCCGGTTCCGCCATGGTTTCGTTGTAGTGACCTATAGTGGTTGCGAAAACATTTCCTTTACCATATTTATTGGTCCAAATGCAAACTTGAGGTTCACCGTCAGGTTGACGTTTTGCTTGGCCCAAAACCGTTGCTGTATCGAACAGTTTGATCGAATAATACAATTCACCCTTGGGAGCTATGAATGTATCGCCAAATCCTTGCATCGCGGGATGGTCCGGTTTTACGTTATCCACTTGGTAGGAATAATGCGCACCATGGCGTGGTGATTGCATGCCGACGAACTCAAACCACTTGTCATCGCCAGTTCGATAGGAATGCATTGCGCAATGTATAAGAATCGCTGGTAGACCTTCCCGATGGGGGCGGATGATATTTTCGACCCAATCCTTGTCTGGCACATTAGAGAAACATTCATTATGCACCACTACGTCAAATCCATCCGACCAATTTTTATCACGATATAGTGGGATCTTCGAATTGGTCGTCGTACCACCTTGTTGCACGATCGTCCAAATCACACTGGCGCGAGCGGACACGCCTTTGGCAATAATTTGCTTTTGTCGAGTGTAATCGTGGCAACATCCGCCACAGACCAATAAAGCCCGAATCGGACGTTGGGGCGTGCCCAGTTTTGCTTTGGGCTCAGCGGCCTCTGCAGATTGTGATGTCAACGAAAATAGGATAAATAACAGAACAGTCAAAACGTTACGCATGGAATAGATTCTCACCTAAAAAATATTATTGCCGCACAAGTGCTAACATGAATCGTAACACATCGAGCGAAGACTCGTGAACGTCAAAACATAGATGATTACTTGCTATCAAACGTCTGTTAGAATCACCTTTATATAGTTAATCCATTTTCCGCGCTCAGGCCTAGCAACTTCATCCATACCTTAAATCAATATGACCAAACTGAAAGTACTTGTAACTGGCGGTTCCGGCATCGTCGGCCATTACGTGATTGATGAACTCTACAAACAGGGGCACACAGTCCTCAATGCTGACAAGGTTCGACTTACTGGCGACTTGGGGCACAGCGGCACCACGGGCCGATACGCCAGCGCCTCGGCGGCTATTGCCCTGCGTGACAATTGGCCTCGTATTCCTGAATTTTTTGAAGTAGACGTTACGGATTACGGACAAGTAATATCGGCGATGGACGATTGCGATGCAGTGATAGCGTTAGCATCGCGCCCTAGCGCCAGTTATTATGTGGAAGAGGACGTCGTACGCACTAACACAATGTCCATGTGGAATGTGTGCCGAGCGGCCGAACAGTTGAAGATCAACCAACTCGTATTGGGTTCGTCATATAACGCTATCGGGGCAATGGGAACTGCTCAGCGATGGGAAGCGAAGCAAGTTAATCCGCCAGACTATTTTCCACTGGACCAACATTCCACTACCTGTGCCGAAGACCCGTACTCGATTTCAAAATGGCTAGGCGAACATATCGGTGACGCATTCGCTCGTCGCAACCCCCAGATGGCGTTAGCCAGTATGCGTTTTAACGGTATGTGGGACGACCAATATTTTGAACAACTACGCGGCGATCCCATTTCCGACCCTTGGACTCGATGCCAAGGATTCTGGACCTACGTTCATATCCGTGACGCTGCCCGAGCGTGTGTCGTCGCAATCGCCGATCGCACATGGCAAGGCCACCACCGATTCTTTATAAACGCGAAAGACACGATGCTCGCAATCCCCACGATGCAAGCACTTGCGGCCGTCTATCCCGATGTGCCGTTAAATTGCGAACTACCGGACTTCGCCTCACCGATCTCGACCCAACACGTTACCGACATCATCGGGTGGCAACCTGAGTACTCGTGGCGGGAGTAGCGCCAAACGCATCTTTAGGATTGTAAATGTGCGAGTTTTTCGATTTGAGTGAGCATTAGCTTGCGGTGAGTCGTAATTGAGATTTCATACTGGCTGACAATCGCAAGCAATCGTTCAATTTCTTCCTGCAAAACAACGTTGGCTTGAGGGTCCTCGCCACATTCAGTGCATGGTTGAGGTGTATCGGTCATAGGAGGATTCTCTTCTCAAAGTTGCTGCGGTCGCCAAAGTCGCGAATGTTTTGCCTGATCCGCATGATCCGCATGTTCCGCATGGTCCAATTATTGTGTCGCAAGGTGTTCCCGCCCTGCCTTGGTGCTTAGTATAACCTAAAGACCACTCACGATGTAACGGTGGTTTTCTGCCTAGGTGAACAACAATGTGGTTGAGGGTACCTCAACCCGTTGGGCGTACGGTAGCGGTCGTCGCGTTGCTGCCTCGACTGTCATGTTTACGTGCGTAGCAATTTGTATAAATTCAAGGTTGAAAATCCGAAAACAGCACGCCTTGCTGTCCACAACTAAGTTAAAATAAAACCGAACTAACTTGCTCAAACTCCACTAGGAACGAAACACATGAATCGCATTGCCACCGCTCTTATTGTCTCAATAGGACTATCCATGCTAACGACCATTGCCACTGCTGATGTATATGAACTCCGTACTTACACAACGCATGCCGGAAAATTAGATAATCTTAACGCCCGATTCCGCGATCACACTGTTGCCCTATTTGAAAAACACGGCATACAATCGATGGGGTACTGGGTGCCAGTTTCCAAAGAAAATACGCTCGTCTACGTCATCAAGCATAAGAGTCGGGATGCTGCCAGCGAGTCATGGAAAGCATTTATCGCGGACCCCGCTTGGAAGAAAGTCTCACGAGAATCTCAAGTCGACGGTCAAATATTGGCCAAAGCACCAGAGTCGGTCTACATGGAAACCACCGACTACTCTCCCCCAACGAAATCCGCCTCCGTCGACGATAGCGGCTTGTTTGAACTGCGGATCTACAAAGCGGCTGAAGGGAAACTAGGTAAGCTCGACGCTAGATTTCGTGACCATACCATGCGACTTTTTGAAAAACATGGAATAAGTAACGTGGCCTATTGGCACCCAACAGATGAACCTAATTCAAAAGACCATTTGATCTACATTATCAAACATGAAAGCCGCGCAGCTGCGAAAGCCTCGTGGCAAGCATTTGGCGCAGACCCAGAATGGAAAAAAGCTGCCGCTGCATCAGGTGTCGGACGCCTTGCAAAACCACCTGCATCCACTTATATGAAAGCCACTGACTACTCACCCTATGGTATCCGCTCGGCTATCAAGTAACAAAACCCACGGTCTACGACTTAGTCATAAATCACAATTTCTATTTGACTGGTTCACGCCAGATTGGACGTTTTTCACTGATAAGTTTCTGATGGTAGCTATCCGCTTGGCGTGTCATCGACGTGACGACTTGCGGCAAGGATGCTGCGAGGTTTTGCTCTTCGGAGATATCTTTGCTTAGATCATAAAGCTGAACTGGTTTTTTGAAATGCAACTTATAGTGGCCGATGCGAACTGCTTCGACTTGCATTTTTCGATAGTAATAGAAACCTTCGTTCGCGTGTGGAGATTTTGCGTCAGGATTCTGAAACAATTCGGTAATCTCGCGACCATCGATTGGGCGGTCGGAGGGAAGCTTCACTCCGACGATTTTTGCAATCGTCGGTAGAATGTCAATTGTTGCGGCAACTTCACGACAGGTCTGATTCTCAACAATCCCAGCGGGCCAACGCATCACACACGGCACTCGCATCCCGCCTTCATATGTCGTCGCTTTGCCCGCACGCAACGGCAGGGCGCTACCGCCGTGATGTTTTTTTGATAACCACGGGCCATTGTCGCTGGTGTAAATCAACAAGGTATTATCAGCCACACCTAAATCTTCAAGGGTCTGCATGATGCGACCAACGGAATGATCAATATGTTCAATCGTTAGGCGATAGGCTTCGTGGGGATCGGGGTCGTATCGATCGTCTCCTACAAACAAGGGCACGTGCGGCATGGCGTGGCAGAAATGTAAGTAAAAGGGTTTTGCGTGATTCGTCTTAATGAATTTAACCGCCTCGTCGGTATAACGATCGGTGAGCGTAACTTGATTAACGGGTTTCTCTACGATCTTTTCATCTCGATATATTTCATTGTCATAGATATCGAACTTTTTTAAACGCCATATTTTATCAAGGGAGTCAGCATCGTTACCCCAATCTTTTTGGCGGGCCATATCGTTACTGTACGGAAGGCCAAAATACGTATCGAAACCTTGTGCTGTCGGTAACGTCTCCGGTTTGTCGCCGATGTGCCATTTTCCGATCATGCAAGTTGCATAATCTTTTTGTTTGAGAACGTCGGCAATCGTGATTTCATCTGGGTGGAGACCGATTTTTGAACGGGGCCCTAGCACCGGTGGCATGCCGATACGCGCTTGATAGGATCCTGTAAGCAAAGAAGCACGCGACGCACTGCAGACACAATAACCCGAATAAAAATCAGTAAAACGAATGCCTTGCTTCGCTAGCCCATCGATATTAGGAGTTTTAATGTGGGGCGAACCAAAACACCCTAAATCTTGATAGCCCTGGTCGTCCGCAAAAATAATAATGACGTTGGGTGTCGCAGCCTGCGCGGTGACTGCGACGGAAATCCACACTGCCAAAAGTAAAAGTCTCATTTTCATTCCCCTAAAAAAGATTGAAATCTCTACAGGTTCACTGTTAGATTTCTTTCAACGCCTGTTTTGCGTCACCAAAGCGTTCCAGCTTGACACCCATCTTTGACATCATAGACATATACAACCGACACATCTGCCGATCTTCATCGCCGCTGTAAGACAAATTTTGTCCAGTCTTAAACTGGCCGCCACCGCCACCTAACATCACAACAGGCAGTTCATTAGCATTGTGATGCCCTGTGAGCATACTCGAACACAGCATTATCATTGAATTATCCAATACCGTATTCTCACCCTCTTGGATTGCATCAAGCCGTCCCGCTATATAGGCAACTTGCTCTAAAAAGAATTGGTTAACCTTTAGCCAATCATCGTTGTCGGTGTGCGACAACAGGTGATGAATCATGTAATCCACGCCCAAGTGAGGAAACCGCAAGGTTCCGTGGTCATTGTTCAGTTTTAATGTACATACACGCGTGGTATCGGTTTGAAAAGCGACGACCAATATATCACTCATCAAACGCATATGCTCGACGATATCTTGAGGGTAGCCATCTGCCGGGCGGGGAATATTTGGAGTCTCAAGAGTCGGCTTAAATCCCTGCAACTCTCCTCGCTTACCCGCTTGTTCAATTCTCGTCTCAATTTCTCGGACGCTATTTAAATATTCGTCAAGTTTCTGTTGATCACGGCGACTAATATTCCGGCGAAAACTCTTTGCGTCGGCCAAAATTGCATCCAGCACACTCTGCTCACCCAGTTGAGCCGAGTCTTTAAATAACTGGTCAAACGCCAACGACGGGTACACTTCTAGTGGCGTTGGTGTCGTAGGACTCGACCATGAAATATGAGAGCTATAGAGCATCGAATAATTCTTGTGGACCGATGGGTTTGCTTTTTCGCAACCAAGCACCAAGCTAGGAATTTTGGTGTTGTGCCCAATCGCTTGTGCTACGACTTGATCAAGACTTGTCCCAGATTGGATTCTACCGCCGCTTGCCAACGGCGCACCTGACAATAAATTGCCGGTCTGCGAGCTATGAATATTGCCCTTTAATGCCTCCGCATTGTAGAGGCCCTTGATGAAATTCAATTTACTGCGATACGGATTCAAGGGTTCGAGCACTTTGCCCAGTTGCATGTCGGCTCCCTGCCCTTTGGCCCACCACTGCTGAGAATGATATCCACAACCGCTAAAAAGCACGGCCATGCGGACGGGCGCCTTATTCGCGTCGTTTGTCGCTACCTCTTCTTCATTACCCCAAACGGGTATAGATTCCATCCACGGGAGGGCAACGGTACAGCCTACTCCACGCAACATCGCGCGGCGTGATAATCGTTTTTTGCTCATTTGACGACACCTTTTCTGTACATCCAGCATTTCCCATTCAATCAGGTAGGCGACATACATTCTACCTAAACAAACCCTATTGGGGTACCAAATCTCGTCCTCGAATAAAACGAAACTGCTTGCTCAACACTATTTCATCAATAACGCTATGCACGCGATATTCATTTTTTTGTAGCTTTAAAACCATCTTATCAATTAACAATTGATCCGACAGTCGCACCTCACGTCCGAGCGCATATCCCAGAAGCTTACGACAAAATTGATGCAGGAATTCAGTTTCCAATTCAGTAGCTAGGTATTTCCTCAACCCACTCAGTCCTTCGATTTCCGTTTGATCTGGTAGTCTCGTCTTGGTGTCGACCGACTGACCACGAATTCTCCCTAACACGTCATATTGCTCTAAGGAAAATCCGTAAGGATCGATTAACGCGTGGCATTTAACACATCCAACTGCACTGCTATGTAGCTCAATCAATTGCCGCGCAGTCAAATTTTCGGGCACGGTTTCCGGTAGTACGGGCACGCCGACGGGCGGTTTTGGCAATTGCTTGCCGAGCAAAGTTTCATAGACCCAATTACCTCGTAAGATCGGGCTCGTTCGGCTCGCGCCGGAATTCGACGCCAACGTAGATGCCATTGCTAGGATCCCGCCCCGTCCTTGCTCGTGCAACCCACCAACTTTTCGCCACTCGGTTCCAACGACACCAGAAATACCATAGTGCTTCGCGAGCCGTTCGTTGAGGAAGGTGTAATCAGCTGCGATAATATCCAAAACCGAACCGTTATTTCTGAACAAGTCCTCAAAAAACAAAACCGTTTCCTCATACATCGCAGCTCGCAGGTCAACAAATTCAGGAAACAATTTCTCATTCTTTGTGTCATTCTTGTCGAAGTCACGCACATGCAACCACTGGCAGGCGAATTCAATCGCCATTCGACGACTTCGTCCTTCGGCTAGCAAGCGATGGGTCTGCGACAGTACTGTTTCTGATTCCGTTAACAACCCTTGGCGTGCCGCAGAGCGCAACGCTTCATCTGGCTGCGACGACCATAGAAAATAGCTCAACCGTATGGCAAGTTCTTGATTGGAGACAGCAGTTGCCGCGATTCCTGATTTTTGATTCTCAATTTTGAACAGAAAATTAGGTGACGAAAGGACACGCGTCAACAACAACCGACAAGCAGGTTCATGGGCTGTGCCAGCTTCACGGAAAGCCGCATACAATTGTCTAAGCTGATGAACTTCGGCCTCCGCTATATCTTGTCTCCAAGCACGAACAGCAAAGTCCACAATTGCCTGCAAATGTAACGGCTCGGTTTCTCGTAGCCGCGCCCTAAACGCATTTGCATAATCAGTAACACGCTGCTTAAGTGGATTGAGTTGTTTAACAATATCCGGACGATCTTGGGTGGCAAACTCCGATATCTGCTCAAAAGCAACTTCGTACCGCAATGGTTCCCGCGCGACAAACAAAAATTCTTCCCATAACTGGTCCAACTTCCCTTGCTGAGATTCATCCAACATTAACCGTTTCAGTCCATCGTCTTCGCGATACCACAACACCATCGTCACTACTTCGTCGACAGGTACGATGCGAACATAGGCTAGCGTCCGCGGGAAGAGATTTCTAAAATCATCTAAAGCTGTAACCACTACGCTGGAACCTTTATCGCTGGCAACTATTGGTAGATCGCCCATCAGCGACTCCTCATTTCCAATAGACTCCGGCGACTCATCTATCGACCGGATTTCTACAAAAAACTGCACGCCTGCCACTTCACCATCGGCGGAATCATTTGAGGCGGTGACCCGTAACGTGCGTCCGGCGGCCACGAGCGCGGGAATTGTCACGCGAACCCCTTCCTGCACCTGCACGACCAGATCTGCCTTGTCAATTTGTCCGCCTCCAGGATGTTTACCGAAACGTGGGTCTGCATCGCCCTGATGTTGTAACGACGACAATTTGATGTTGGAAACAATATTCTGCAACAGATCGAACAATCGTCCATCGGGACTCTCTGAATCCTTAGGCGGCGAAGCAGTTGCAAGTTCTTGTACTGCTAGGGCAAGCTTCTGCTTTAGCGAAGGGTCACGTTCTTTCAGCCATCGCCATAACAACGAATTCTCTGGTATTGGCCGTTGTTTAGCGTTTGACGTGCGAAGTGTTTCCATTAGCCCAATATAAAAATGCCACACAGCTTGATTTCCGATCCGATCGGCGTGCGGATTTCCCGCCAAGATATCCATCGAGCAATCTTTCGCCAAATCCCACTGCCGCTCTGCACCAGCGACTTCCTTCACGGTTAGATCGACCCGCGTAAGATCGCAAGAATGGTTTCCCGCCCGCGGTCCAATAAACAGCGACAACACATCCCCCTTCTTGACTGCGACACGTTTGGGCGCAAATGCTATCTCGCCACCCCTTTCAATTTCGCCATGCCACAATTCGCTTACATGCTGCCCTGACAAGTGTCGCAGGAAATATTCCACTCCGTTTCCACAGTTATCGTGGGCATCTGCAACCAAAGACTCAACGGAAACCGTGCCTGCAATCGGTGATTGCCAAGCAGTTGCCACGAACTGAGTAGGGGACGGATGCACCGTAATCCCATGCGGATGCGCTAGCCCAGGAATCCGTACCGCTGTATCCGACGAGTTAGCCGTGAGTCCCGGCGTTGCTGGAAATCCCCAGCCGTTAATAAATTCATAACCGCCGCCCGATTTGGTCTTCTCTAACATATGCCCCGTAATTTTAAACGGCGTAACATCGTCAACTCCCACCAAACCCATCCATGCACGTAATACCGATTCATCCACATCATGATCACTGGAAAGTTTCTTTAGGTCCGGTTGGGAGTCAAGTTGTTGGGCTCTGGAAACGACGTCGAGGTATTTTGCAGCGTGCTTCAGGCTTTCCTCGCGCGAGGCAACGTAACGCTGGAAAACCGCGGCAACATTTGCCAGCATGATGGGTTCATCACCTTCTTTTTCTAATCTCGCCGATTTCCAAAGGACATAACCTTCCGAGGCACCTCCGGTAACTCGCGTGTTTAACCAGGCAACGATATCATCTTGTTGGTCAGCCGCAATTTCCTGCGTCAAGTTGACAGAGCGAACAACGGGATTGACCGACTGCTGCCACGCAGCGGGCGCTCCAGATCTACCAATATGCCCAACAATGTTCAATTTCCAAAGTGATTGTTGCCAAGCTTCAACGTCAGCAATTACTAATCCAATCGTCTCTGGCGTTGCCGAGTTGATCCGCTCGGCCAATTGACGCAACAAGAAAGTATGCCGTATCGGTGTCTCGCACAAGTCCCACAGCGTTTGTAAATATTTAGAACTAAGTTCGCATTGACTGGCGACCGCCCCAACGGTCATTTCGCCCGCGCGAATCGCCTGTCGATTATTCACAATCGCGTGGATATACGGGCCCGCATACAAATAACTTTGTTCCTCAAATGTCGCTGATTTCTTTGCATGTGAGTGTTGTTGATAAAACCCTCGAATTTCGCCCATCATTTCGTCAACCACATCCCGCCGCGTCGTCTTTTCTGAGAAGCGCATGCCCCTTGGTGTGAACACGGCATGCCTCGCGATTTCCGCTGCGGAGTCGAGATATTTACGTACGAGATTAGCGGACATCGATAGTGCGTCACCCGTATTGGTAAATCCCTCACCGGCGGCACCATCTACGGGGAATTGCCGCGTCGGGTTAAGAGTCAAAACACTCGTTAGATCCCGCATTGTGTACGTATATTCCGAGTTATTTAAGCGTCGCAATACGACAGGCCCTGGGTCGCCAGCATGAATTTTCGCCTCATTCGTCAAAAATGACGCTGTCCAATCCAATACGGACGATTGCATTTCATCCGGTGGTTGATCTGCATCCTTCGGGGGCATTTGCCGCGATTGCAACACCTTGCGAACCTTGATCCAAGTTTTGATTTCACTGCGGACATCCGTTACAGAAGCAAAATCCGTGAAATCAATATCACCTTCCACTACGTTACCCGAGTGGCACTCAAAGCAAAATCTTTTCAGAAAGGGTGTTACCGTCGAACGAAATTGTTGATCAAATCCGACTTGGGAAAACACCACCGCGGGGCAAGCACACCAACAGACCGTTACAAGACAGAATAGCTGAATGCTTGCTATTTGCGATCCCCAACCAACGAAACGACCGATTGTATTTTTTGCTGTCAAAATCGTTCTCACGGAAACAAGTCGAATTCTATTCGCCAGTACAATACCTAACCTCATTAAGCCAACATAGCCCCTGGCCGACCCCGTTCAATTACGTACGAGGCTGGAGTCAGAATGGGTGAACCCAGTTTATCCACAAATGGTGTCGCGCGAAAATGACTGGTCCACTTCTCCGCTGTTAATTCACAAGACACGTAACCACGGTTTGAATTGTACCATTTAACGAAGTCGTTCTGCTCGGCGGCTCGCACATACTCTGCAATATGGTTGCCGCCATTGCCCCCAGATGTCATTGCAGTCCCCACAAACTCCGTACCGACCAGTGGAGATTTGGGGTCTTGGAAATCTAATTGCAGATCATTGACCCAGTTCACGTGGATATCACCGGTAAGCACAACAGGATTGGGTATTTTTCGCTCGTGAAAGAACCTCAACAGCCGACGGCGACTAACCTCGTAGCCCGGCCATTGATCCATACTGTATCGCCGGTCATCTCCCTCACCTCGGTTCAACGGCGCCATCATAACTTGCTGTGCTAACACATTCCAAGTTGAAGTAGACCTCAATAGATTGGACATCAGCCAATGTTCTTGGCGATCGCCGAGCATCGTCCCTTGCGGATCAAATACTTTCCCTGTCAGCGGCTTGGTACGATCACCGTTAGGCTGATCCGTGCGATACTGCCGCGTATCAAGCACCTGAAAATTCGCGAGTTGCCCATACTGACACCCTCGGTACAACGTCATGTGCGGACCGTGCGGAAAGGAACGTCGCCGTAATGGCATGAATTCGTAATACGCTTGATAGGCATTCATGCGGCGCGCCAAAAACTTTTCGGGGGATATCCCGTCTTGTTCCGATACTAGGTTGGCATAGTTGTTGTCAAATTCGTGGTCATCCCACGTCACCAACCAGGGGAATATTCGATGGGTTTCCTGCAAGGATTTATCAAGACGGTACTGAGTGTACCTCATACGGTAATCCGGCAAGCTATTAATCTCAGAACCGATATGTTTTCGTACTCGATTTTCCTGTCCGCCATATTCGTAAATGTAGTCGCCAAGATGAACAACTAAATCCAAATCTTCCTTTTGCAAATGCGGGTAGCCATTAAAATACCCGCTCTCATAGTGCTGACACGATGTAAAGGCGAAGCGAACGCGGTCCGGCATGGCGTCGCGTGCTGGGGCCGTACGAGTGCGCCCGATGGGGCTGGTTTCATTGCCCACATGAAAACGATAAAAATACCAGCTGTGGGATTTGAGTTTATCGACTTCAACATGCACTGAGTGCCCTAGTTGGGGCATGGCGAGTGCGGTGCCACTTCGAACCACGTTTGTAAAGCCCTCGTCAGTCGCTACTTCCCAGCGTGTACGCACTGCCTCGTTAGGCATCCCGCCGTGTTGTAATGGATTTGGTGCTAAACGAGTCCACAACACGACGCCGTCAGGTTCGGGATCACCGGATGCGACACCAAGTGTAAATGGATTACCGTCGAACTGGGGATTATCAACTACGGCGCATTGCGCAGTAACTGCTGCCAGAGGAATTGCCGACACAGTCGCCATGTATTGAATGAAGTCACGGCGGGGGATTCCGTAACGTTTACTGTGGGACGGAGATGACCTAAAGTTGGTGGGAGAAAGCATAGCGTTCACTTTGGGTTAGATTACGGATTAACTATTCGACAAAAAACTAACAACGTCCGCAACTAACTCATCAGATCTTGCAACGCCGTTAACATTGCCGCAATTGAATCTGGGTTTGCTTCCTTCCAATCACTACTAGCAATCTCGCGGCCTAATACGAGGGAACCTAAGTGAGCGAATTGAGTGCGCATGGTGGTCAATACTTTTTGTCCACCGCCGCCAGAATGCGTCGCCAACGCAACCGGCAAGCCAGTAAACATTTCGCGAAAATCGTCGCACTCGGTCGACAACCACGCGATCGCGCTGCCCAGAACCGGAGGTATTCCGCCATTATATTCCGCGGCGCAAACCCAAAGACCATCAGCGGCATTCATCGCCGACCGCAATTGCTCAAAATCTTGACCAGGTCCCGCGTCATGCTGCCGCGATGAATACAAGGGTATTTCTAATACAGTCAGGTCTAGCACCTGATTTTCAATACCCATAGCAGTCGCTGCTGCCGCAACCTTTTCTGCTAGCATCAGGTTTTTCTGATGACTAGCCGTGATAATCAATAACACAGTATTCTCTCGCTGTTAATCGTACTAGCAAACTATGGAGAAACTAACGCTTAGTTATACGCATTCATTCCATGCTCAGATACATCTAGCCCAACTTCTTCTTCATTCCTCGACACTCGGATTCCCAAAGTTACCTTAAGGATGGACCCTACGATCAGTGTAAAGATTACGGTATAGGTTCCGATTGAAATGATACCAATTAACTGGGCTACGATGTCGCCTGGCCCGAATATTGCTACAGCAATAGTGCCCCAAATTCCGCACACCAAGTGCACGCTGACCGCGCCCACCGGATCGTCAATCTTCTTGTCAACGATGATTACTGAAAAGTAAACTATAACACCAGCAATCGCCCCAATTAAAACTGCGCCTTGAATAGTCACAACATCCGCACTGGCGGTCACCCCAACTAGTCCGGCTAGAATTCCATTAAGAGCCATTGTTACATCCGGTTTGCCTCGGACCCACGATACTATTCCGGCAGCTAAACCACCCGCTGCGGCGGCCATTGCAGTTGTCACTAGCACTAGTGAAGTTTTCGCCGGATCTGCACTGAGAACCGAACCGCCGTTAAACCCGAACCAACCAAACCACAACAAAAATACGCCAACCGCGACCAACGGCATGTTGCTCCCTGGAATCGCATTCGGTGAACCATCGGCGTTATATTTATCCGAACGAGGGCCTACCAACCAAGCCATTACGAGCGCCGCCCAACCGCCGACTGAGTGTACCATCGTCGAGCCGGCAAAATCTACGAAACCTAAATCGTCTAACCAGCCATTCCCCCACTTCCACATCCCCGTTACTGGATAACAGAACAGCAACAGGCAGGTCGCAAAAATCAAAAACGAACTCAGTTTAAATCGGCCGGCAACCGAACCCGACACGATCGTCGCACAAGTAGCCGCGAACATCGCTTGAAAAAAGAAATCTGTATACTTTGTGTAATCACCACCATGATAGGAAATAGTCAAATCAGCGTGAGTTTCTCCTTCGGCAACCTCCTCTACAGTGATAGATTTCGTAATCGAATTGAGGTTCAAAACCTCATAATTTTTCGCATCTTTGGCAATCCCTGGATACATCACGTTAAAACCAACCAAGCCATAAGTTAGCAGCCCAATGGAGATGATCATTGTGTTCTTGAACAAAATGTTTATCGTGTTTTTCTGTCGAGTCAGACCAGATTCCAAACTGGCAAACCCAAGGTGCATAATAAACACCAAGCAGCCTGCAAGCATGACCCACAAGTTGTCAATCCTAAATTTGTTTAGCTCGGCCGCCGAGGGTGTCAAAGCATCGACCGACTCCTCTAAATTACTCGCGTCACTCACGTCTTGGGTTTCCCGAGTCTCGTCGCCAAGCCTGAGTATGTCACTACCAAGCAAACTGGGGACCACAAACGACATGGTCATGGCGATCAACAAACTCAATAATAAAAACCGTTTCACAACAAAACCCCTCGAATCAATAATAGCTCTGAACAAAGCAACACGCACTTAGCTTTACAGCACAAACTCCGCCGTCATTTTACCTAACATGCTAATATATTTTCAATCCGTCTACGAGAAAAATGTCGGTTGCAAGTTGGGAGTTGATATAATACCGCAGGACCACCTGTTGCAGGCTCTATGGTCAATTCATTACTCGATAGTTCATATTTTACGGTAAAGCCAGCAGCATCATCTGCTCGTCGTCAACACCTAAAGGAAACATGTCATGTCAACATCCCAACAAATTCTGCAAATGATACGTCGCCGAGATTTTTTTCGTAGCGTGGGACAGGGGATGCTTGTGGCCGGACTCGGCTATTCGACCGCTTTTGATCTAGGGCTCTCACCAGCACTAGGCAATGATGACGCGAAGCCGATCAACTTTGGGTCTAATGAATCGCTCGTACGGTTAATGCAAGACACAACTGCCGACGGACTGTTGCCGAAACTCACTAAAAAATTAAACGCGGGAACTAAACTACGTGAACTCGTCGCTGCAGCCGCACTTGCCAACGCTCGGACGTTTGGCGGCGAAGATTATATCGGATTCCACACCATGATGGCACTTGTACCGTCTTTTCAAATGTCACAACGGCTACCCACTGCTGAACAAGCGATGCCCGTGTTCAAAGTGCTCTACCGCAATAGCAATCGCATACAAGAGCATGGTGGCCATGCATCAGAGAAATTACACCACATCGCTCTAAACAGCACCAGCGACGCAACCCCCAGTGGTAAACAACTACTTGAACTCGTCCGCAACAAAGATCTAGCGGGCGCTGAACAAGCTTTCGCGCAGATCGTGAACTCTCTCCCCGACCAACCCGACCATGCCTTTAACGAGTTATTATTCACCGTTCAAGATCACACCGAAGTCCATCGTATCGCTATGCCCTATCGCGCTTGGGACTTAATCGACATTGTCGGCGTGGAAAATGCTCATACTATGTTACGGCAATCCGTACGGTATTGTGTAAATGCTGAATCGCCTAGATATACACAGCACTGCAAGGGCGGTCGAGACGTTCTACCGAAGTTGATTGACGAATATAAATTATTATCTCAACCACTCGGAACGACTCCGGCCGACGATGCGTGGATCTTGAATACCAGCCAACAATTGTTTACCGCGACACCGGAAGGGGCTGCGGAATTAGTTGCTGCAGCGATAAGTGAAGGCACCGATCCTGCGGCCGTGGCCGAGGCAATTAGTTTGGCCGCGAACCAGCTAGTACTGCGTGACGCCGGACGACCCGAAAAACAGACATCAGCTGGCAAGCCAGTTGGCAGTGTACATGGCGATTCCATCGGCGTGCATGCATCTGATTCGGCCAACGCTTGGCGGAATATGGCCGCCGTTAGCAATCAACGCAACACTGTCGCCTGTTTAATTCTATCTGGCCATCAAGTTGCGTTCGATCGCACCAAACGTGGCGGTGATTTCTTGGCATGGGAACCCTACCCAACGGCGGAGCATCGCCAGCGGATTGACACGAAATCCCCCAAGAAACTTCTGGCACTAGCCGACGCGGCGATTCGTGATAATGATCAAGCTGGTGCATGTGCGGCGATTGCCACCTATGGCAAATTGGGGCACGCTGCAGACGGCGTCTTCGATCTATTACTCGGTTTCGCAATCAGCGAAGACGGAGCATTGCATGCGGAGAAATATTACCAAACGGTTGCTGACGATTTTGCCAGCACACGCAAATCACTGCGTTGGCGACATTTATTAGGGCTCGCCCGCGTTACGGCTAGTGAATACGGCCAGCAAGCACCGGGATATCAACAAGCCAAAGAGTTGTTAGGTGTGTGAACCCCTTGCCCACACCGTTGATTACGCGCCGTGTTTGTCTCGAGCCGCGAAGGAACGCGAATATTCGCAAAATTGAAAACTGATTGTGCTACGACAATTCTGCAGCACCAACAGGAATCCCCGACCCAGCAAGCAAGTCCCGCCTACGCCACTGCGGCGGGTAAACTACCTTCCATTTTTTAACCCCATAAATACCCCGACCCCAAATAAGCAAGGCGATTACCTATTTGGGGTCACAGTGGGGTATCCTTTCGGATCGAGTACAATCCGACAAAAACGTTTAACTGATATTGCCTCCATAAGCACGCATGCTATGTTCAGAAGAACCCAAGCCGAAAAAATGTATTTTTAACATGGGTAACAAACGTCCTTCGCCAATGCCGACTACTACTGGCACACCTGCCAACTAAGCAAGCACGTCACCTACTCAGTAGTACGATACGCAAAAGGCGTGCCAAGAGCCGCTTGAAATTTGCACGCTAGTAGAAGAATCTTGGGCAAAGTCGATACCGTTCGAGAATTTGCGGGGTGATTTGGAAGTAGATATTTTTGTATCCAAATTACAGTATTCATAAACCAATTTGTATAATGACTATACTTAAGGCACATTGCACAAAAACTTATCACTCGCTCCTCGTGGATCGAGAGGATCGCATAAATAGAGAAAACGCCCGCCCAAAGGATTGGGCAGGCGTTTTTTCGTGGCGGATTTTACGGAAGCTCAGTCGTTTAGTACTGAATAATTGCATCCATACCAAATATTACGATAGTGTCTGTGGACGTGTCGTCCCAGTCAATACGTACTTCTGGTCGTAAAATCATATCAAAGCGACTTGTCGGGCGATAGTTGATGCCTGAAGTCATTGAGTATTCACTTCCAGCACTTAAATCGGGACCACTTCTCCACCATTCCAGTCGAGCACCGACTGAAATGTCTTCAGAAACCGTGTAGAACACATACTGATTTACACCAATATGATAGCGTTCGTTGGTATCGACGTAGTCTGACTGGAATACGTAGTCCATTTTCTCGCCAAGTTCAATCTGCATGACAACACTATGGCTGTAACCATTTTCAGTGTCACTTAGGTCACCAAACGTTGCTACATAGTTCAACGAAACGTTGTCACCGATCGCTTTACCGAGACCAAGAATACCATTGCCTCCATGACTTTGGAATCCAGTATTCCAACCCGATGAATAACCTGCGGTGAGATCCAACCCACTTTCGGTTGTCTTACTACCGAGTACACCGGTATGGGTACGCGGTTCACTGTTGTTCATCGCCTTGGAGTGACTATAGAAGAAGTTGCCAGGAGCCTGGACGACTTCATAACCAACGACTGAGTAGAACTTACCGACGGTAATCGTCCAGTCGTTAAACTGCGTCTCGACGTACATTTGAGGCATCGCCCAACCAAAGCCATTGCCTTGATCGGAAGATTCGACGTCCCAACCGGTAGTTTGACCAATCGCGCTAGTGTTAGGTGCGTCGGCACCGTACATTAGGTCAAAGTGGTAACCTAAACCCAGGCCTTTGGCATCAGCATCGTAGGCTTTATCAAAAGCAAACCAGACTTGATGTACAGTTCCCTTTTTTTCGTGGTCATTAAATAGACCATTGTTATGGTCATGGTATCCAAATTGTGTCCAACCACTGACATCCAACGCCTTTTCATCACGCTTGAAAATATTCCATTTTTTCGCTTCGGAATCATCCTGTAACGTGAAAGCAATAGGTTGAATAACCGGTTGCTGCAATTCTTCGGCGGATACCTGTCCGCTAAATGTCGCTAGTGCAAACGCACCCAGCAGTAGTAATTTACTGAGTTTCATATTCATATCCTCCAATTAAAAACAATCTGTGGTCAATATTCTGTAGCTTAGGAAACAACCAAAGCATGTCAGACCACAAGTCTAAATATTGTTGCTCAATCCGTTACAATCGCTCAAATATCTGAACGTAACACATGTATCGGTTTTTCCGCATATAAGGGTATTCGGAGTAATTCCGACGAGTTCTGTACATCTTTTTGGGGATTTCCTCCCAAACGAGCACAATAATTACGGTGTGCCATTTAACCCTATATATGTTGAACGAAATACGGTTTGCCGTTGGTGTTAAGATAGGTTAGCAAGGGTAGCCCTATCGATCCCACTTCACAACACATGTCTTAACCGATATTTAGCCAACACTTTCTTTTAAACTGGGCTACTGATCACCGCTTCCCTAATTCACGATATTGAGAGCTTTTCTCAAACGCCACAAGCCTCGCACCGTTTCGCAACCCACTTGTTATGTACTATTAGGGTGTTACAGTAAGCTTAATCATCACGTGGCACCTCAGAACATTGCACTTTTATTGTTGATGAGTTGCAAACATGTATGGATTCTTAAAACCGCCCCCACCACAAGCTGCGACCAGCGATGACGCGGCAATATATTCTCGCATGCGTTGGCAGGTCTTTCTAGGCATCTTCATCGGTTATGCTGGCTACTATCTCGTTCGCAAGAACTTCACTTTAGTGATGCCATTTTTGCGTGAAACTGGGGGGTTTACTAACACACAACTTGGCATTGCATTATCCGGAGTTTCCATTGCATATGGATTGTCGAAGTTCCTGATGGGTAGCATTTCAGACCGTAGTAACTCTCGCTATTTCATGGCGATTGGTTTGTTTATCAGTGCGTCGATTATGATCACAATGGGTTTGGTGCCATGGGCAACTTCTACCATTCCGATAATGTTCACACTACTGTTGATTAACGGTTGGTTTCAGGGGATGGGTTGGCCACCGAGTGGCCGCGTGATGGTTCATTGGTTTAGTCCCCGTGAACGCGGGACATGGATGTCATTTTGGAACGTCGCTCATAACATTGGCGCATTTCTAGTTGGGCCATTAGCAATCTTAGCCGTCTGGTGGTTTGACGATTGGCATTCCATCCTGTACGTACACGGTTTTTTAGCGTTGGCCGTTGTTGTGATAATCCTGTTTACCGTGAGGGACACACCTCAATCCCAAGGGCTACCACCTATTGAGCACTACAATCAAGATTACCCCGTTACCTTTGGGTACAATTCCTCGCATGAAGATGAATTCTCCACCTCAGATATTTTCTTTAAGTATGTCCTTACCAATCGACTTCTGTGGGCGATTGCGATTGCTAACGCCTTCGTCTATTTAGTTCGTTATGGTGTTCTAGACTGGGCACCTACCTACTTAAAAGACGAGAAGGGGTTCACGTTTGACGAGTCGAGCTGGGCGTATTCGTTCTATGAGTTGGCAGGAATCCCCGGCACTATCCTTTGCGGCTTTCTATCCGACAAAGTGTTTCAAGGCCGCCGCGCCCCTGCCGTTATCATCTACATGCTACTAACAACTTTGTGTGTTGTTATTTACTGGCTCAATCCCCCCGGTAACCCCAAACTCGATATTGCCATGCTCATAGGAATCGGGTTCCTAATTTACGGTCCCGTCATGTTGATTGGTGTGTTTGCGCTTGATCTTGTGCCTAAAAAAGCAGCTGGCACAGCCGCGGGATTCACCGGCCTTTTTGGCTATATCGGCGGTTCATTAACAGCAAGCATCTTCATACCATGGATCGTCGAGTACTACGATGACAATTGGGATGCTGGATTCCTCGTTATTATCTCGGCATGCGTGATGGCCATCGTCTTAACCGCTTTGACAATCAAAGCGGAAATGCGTTCAATCGAAGCAGAGCGTTCCAGTCGATACGTTGGACTGGATTTAGACTAAAAGGAGCTTGTTAACTTGCGTATCATGTTAAGCGTTATCCCGATTTTGGCGGCGATAGGACTGCTCTCGTTTATTTCGATGAAGATAAACGATTACAAACATAAGCAGCTGACAGTCATTAGTTTATCAGTTTTCATATTTGCGCAATTGGTGATGTTCTTTCCATATAATGGCATCTTGTCGGATGTTTATGGCGACTACGAACAAATGCTCAAACTAGAACAAGATGGCGACGTGTACTACGAGAGTGACGACGTCAGCTTAGTGTAAATCCACCCGGTCGCTAGAATTAGCCGGTGGACCCATTTACACCATTGGTTCCAATTCCGACATACTGCCGAGCGTAAGGCGGTCGCTTTTGTATCCGAGGCTTTCTTCGAGGGTCGAGAATTCATTGACGCCTGTGCAGACTTCAATATCACTTGAGGTGATCTGCTGTGGATGTTCATAACCAGCAGCTCGTCCCAACGCCAACAGCTCTTTGCGAAATGTTTTGATATACATCGCAAATCGCTGCGCTTTATCTTCAACATTTAATCCGCGTTGCAGCCATTTGTTTTGCGTGGCAACTCCCACGGGGCAATGCCCGGAGTGACATTTCTGTGCTTGGATACAACCAATCGCCATCATTGCTTCTCGCGCAATGCCAACCATATCCATACCCATTGCCAAAGCGACGATTGTTCGGTCCGGGAAACCGAGCTTTGAGGTACCAATCCAAGTAATTTCTCGCGACAGTCCCGCTTCTTGGAAAATAGGATAAACTCTCGCGAATCCAACTTTAAGAGGCAATGCAACATGGTCACTAAACGTCAACGGTGCAGCTCCCGTTCCCCCCTCAGCTCCATCTACAGCAATAAAGTCAGGGCCTTCGTTGCGCGTCTTCATTTTTTCAGCTAATTCGTGCCAAAACTCTAAATGCCCAATTGCACTCTTAATTCCCACAGGTAAACCAGTTCGTTCGGCGATACGTTCAATAAAGTCAATCAAGCCATCCACGTCCGAAAACTCTGTATGTCCATTGGGTGAAATACAATCTTGCCCAATCGGGATGCCACGAATCGCAGCAATCTGTGAAGTCACTTTAGCACCTGGCAATATTCCGCCTTTTCCCGGCTTGGCACCCTGAGATAACTTAATTTCCAAGCAGCGGACTTGCGGGTGCTCTTCAACTTGCTCACCTAGCACGTCCAAGGAAAACTTGCCATCTCGCCGCGCTCCAAAATAGCCCGTGCCGATCTGCCAGATTAAATCCCCGCCAAGGGCGTGATACGGACTGATACCGCCTTCCCCTGTATTGTGCATACAACCGGCTTCTTGAGCTCCGAGATTCAATGCCGAAATCGCTTTTTCACCCAATGAACCGAAGGACATTGCCGAAATATTAATAATGGAATTCGGCCGAAAGCAACGGTCACGACCGTGAAATTCACCCAACACTTTAAGCCCTGGAATTGCCGTTTCATCGCCGCCCACGGCATGTGCATCCGCATCTGGATATGGAAAAGCAGCATGTTTGACAATGGGATAGCCAATCTCATATATCTGTTCCGTGGTACCGAAGCCAAAAGTATTATTGTCGCCTTTGGCAGACGCATATATCCAACGCCGTTCGTCTCGGTTGAAGGGTCGCTCTTCCTTGTCATTAGCAACGAAGTACTGCCTGACTTCCGGACCAATGGTTTCAAAGAAATAACGCAGGTGGCCAATCACGGGGAAATTCCGTTGAATGGCATGGCGAGTTTGGGTGATGTCACGCAGAAACACTAACAACAGAAAGATAATCACCGCGGCAACGCACGTCAACAATTGGTTATTACCAATCCACTCCAATAACTGCATCGAACATAATCCTCAAACAGGGGTTGATCGTTAGAAACTTGACTAATCCATCATACTACCAAATTGCTGAGAGGTTCCCAAGTATTTATTGGATGATATGGGTCACCGGAGACTATAGTTGACAGATAGGAATGACGCTGAATTCATCTCGTGCAATTCAGGACTGATTGAATTGCACGAGATGACCAAAGATACTCTAATCTAAGCTGAACCATTAGAAGAAGGAATGTGGAAACATGAGTACGGAAAACATAAACAGTGATCGCCTGGTAAGTCTCGACACACTGCGTGGCTTCGACATGTTCTGGATAATCGGCGGACATCAAATACTGTCAGTATTGTCTGCGATCGTCTCAGCAAGCTGGCTGACTTGGTTACTTGCACGATTAGAACATCCGCTGTGGAACGGCTTTGAACCCTACGACTTAATCTTTCCCTTGTTTCTGTTCATCGCCGGAGTATCAACTCCGATGTCGATCGCTAAACGTCAATCACTAGGCGCGACCACCGGTAACATTTATCGCCATATTATTCTGAGGGGGGTAATACTTGTCGCGTTGGGGATTATTTACAATGGTCTGCCAACGGACTGGTCAGACGCCAGCGTTTGGGCAGATGTTCGCTACCCCAGCGTCTTGGGACGCATTGGACTCGCCTATATGTTCGCAGCAATAATCGCGATGAACACACAGCTAACTGCGCGATTAATAACGATTGTCACCTTGCTAGTTGGTTACTGGGCAGCACTTCGGTATATTCCCGTGCCCGAGTTCGGGGCCAATGATCTTCTAACGCCTGGGCATACCTTAACAGATTATATTGACCGAACTTTGATTCGCTTCGGAACACTCTATCACGGAGATCGTGATCCAGAGGGTCTCTTTGCGACGCTGCCCGCGATTGCGACCGCGTTAATCGGTGTAATCACTGGCCAAATGTTAATGCGGTCGGATCGCAGCGGGATGCGAAAAACAATTACGATGCTACTCGGCGGGTTGGTGTGCCTTGGATTAGGATTTGCCTGGAGCAGAGAATCACTCGCGGGTTTCGACTCTACCGCCGTACAATTCCACTTGAATAAAAACCTTTGGTCGAGTTCCTTCGTGTTGTACTGTGCGGGCTGGAGCTTGTTGTTGCTGGCGATTTTCTACTTGGTAATCGACGTTTGGAAATTTCGCTGGTGGACTAAGATTTTCTCCGTCATCGGCGCCAATGCAATCTTCATCTATATGGCAGCGAAACTGATAGATTTCAAGAGTCTCTCCAGCAACTTATTCGCTGGCCCAGTATCCTTATCGGGCGCATACGGCCCCGTACTGGTTGCCTGTGGCGTTCTATTGATCGAATGGGGACTGCTCTACCTGATGTACCGCAAGAAGATATTCTTGAAGGTGTAGTACCCTATTGGCTGGGAGGTCCGCCCACTGGAGAGGAATGCTTGTAGACGGTATGACTTGGGCGTCCTGCAAGTATTTGTTCAGTTCCCCAGTCCGTTACAGCGCGAAATTCATCGCTACGAATAAATGCGCCGAAGGCAGCTTCATCATTCCAATCGCTGGTGATTAGATACGAGTTAACTTCGCTCACATCTCGCCATAGATCTGATTTTGCATGGCCTTCGGCAGCATTAAGTGCATCGACGACGGCAGCAAACTTGTCTTCGAATTCTTGTTCTTTTCCCGGAATCACTTTGTAATTCATACCAACGGTAATCATATTATTCTAAGCTCCAGCTGTAGTGTTTTTTATAGCAAGCCGTAAACATGCTTTACGACCTAAGCCGTGATTATAGACGCCTCAGCGTCAACCGACTAGCGGGTGTTTCTGGGCGACGACTATTCGGCGCGGCAATCCATGATTCTCAATTGGATTTTATTGATCAAACTAGCGCATTGATCCAAGAATATTGAAAACGCTTGGTCACTGCGCATCTCCGCCTCGGTCAACTCCTGCAACGCCTCGAGTTTAATCGTTGTCACCTTATCGAGGTATTCTTGTAACTCATCAACATCCGAGGCGTCCATCTGCGCTTGTTCAACAAGCAACGTCTCGGAAAGGAACCAATCCAAACGGTCTCTTTGCTTGCTGCGAATTTCTTCCAACTCTTCTTCTTTAAGGCGTTTCCACCGACGCCACAATAAATATATCCCAGTCCCCATCGCGACGAGCAATTCCTTCATCGTCTTCACCGATTCAAGGATATCGCGGACCCAACCTATTTGATTGCTGGGATTAAAGTACTCACTGGCAGCCGGATGTAGCTGGGTGCTAATCCAAGAGGTCGCTTCCTCACGCGGAATCAAAGTTGGAACGTTCATTTTAAGATTCTCTTCGTGAATCACCGCTAGCGCGTGCTGCACAATTTCACGCGGTGTATCGGACTTGGTTACCAGAAATGCATTAGTGGTAATCGTTGGAATTGATTCCCGTGGAATGGATACGCTTTCGCCGAAATATCCTCGGGGAATCTGCGTCTTACGGAAAAAGGGATGGGCCATCTCAATTGCTTCGGCATTTCGAATAGGCAACAGTTTAAAACTATCGTCTGCTAGAAGTTTGTGCAAATCTGGATTTTCGATGCCGGATGTCATAATAGCACCGTCTAGCGACGGGTCGTCAATCAGGTCCATGAAGTACCTATCATTGTCTCCAAGATCATCTTCATGGATGTCGAAATGCTCTAGCACCTGTAACGCACTGATACGACTACCGGACCCCAAATTTCCTAACGCTATATCTGTTCCAGCTAAATCCGCTAACTCATTGATCTCGCCATCGGTCCGCACAATCACGAACACAAAATCTGGAAACAACGGGGTAACCACTGACAATTCTTCAAGAGTCACAGCGCCCCCTTGAACAATCCCAAACGTTACATCGCCTTGCAAAACTTTGTGAAAATTGTCAACCGACCCTTTTGTTGACAACAATTGGACAGGTATATCTAAACGCCGCTCGAGCGGGATTTGGATATGCTCACCAAGCTTTTGATATAACCCACCCTTTTCACCAGTCGCGATCCGGATAACATTGGGCATTACCGTCCGACCAAAAAACCAAGCTACTAGCGAACTGACAAACAGCACCACAATGCTCAACGACACCCATCTGTTAACATGGTGCGATGTAATCTTGGTTGGAATTTCCGCTGTGATATTAGTTAAGGGGATCTTGGTCTTCATAAACTGCATCTTACCACAGTTGCAAACACGAAATTGTGCTAATGGTTCTTAATATTTAAGCCGGCAAAGAGTGTCGTTTGAAATTTATGTACATACAATAGACGTTGACTTGTTTCTTCAGCATCCACAATTTACGAGGTCCTCAGCGATATCACCATGGACGTCCTCTCCGCAATCAAAAACCGTAAATCAACCCGAGCTTTTGTTGATAAACAAGTTTCTCCGCAGTCGATTGACGATGTGTTAGACACAGCGCGGTGGGCGCCATCCGGGGCGAACACTCAACCATGGCAGGTTGCCGTTACAACGGGCGCGACGAAAACAAACCTCTGTTTGGCGTTGGCGGACGCATTTAAATCCAACAATCCGTCAAATGCCGATTACGAATATTATGCCAGTCCAGTTGAAGAACCTTATCGCAGTCGTCAGCGAAGTTGCGGCGCGGCATTGTACGGAGCATTAGGCATCTCACGTCAAGACAAAGAACAGCGAGATGCTCAATGGTTAAAAAACTATTTTGGCTTTAACGCGCCAGTAATTCTGTTTATTTTCATTGATGAAAATCTCGAAAAGGGGTCATGGGTGGATATGGGGATGTTTATCCAAAATATTATGCTGGCCGCACGGGGCCATGGACTGGAATCCTGTCCTCAGGCTGCCTTGGCTGAATATCCAGACATTGTGCGTTCACACTTGTCCGTCCCAGACGAACAGTCTTTGATTTGTGGTATTGCCCTTGGTTATGGCGACACGACCGCGGCAGTTAATCAATATCGAACCGAACGGGAATCCGTCGATCGGTTCACGTCATGGCATGCATAACAACCAACCCTATATCTATATATACGACACATTGGATACCGCTAACGGGTATGGCCATCCCCTCATTTTGCGGGTGACATATTGAAATTGCCCTCCGCATAAACGATCCAATTGAGCTATAATATTCTGTAGAGCGGTCGTGTATCCCTCCCACCTACGCACAATAAAGCTCCCTCCTAATGCATAAACGACATCACACACTAAACCGGCGATCTTTCCTCGAGGCAGGATCTCTCTTAATGGGCGGACTGACACTACCCGATCTATTACGGCGGCGTGCTGAGGCCAAACAACGGGGTGTGATTGCCAAAGACACGTCCGTAATCTTAATTTGGCTTCAGGGCGGTCCAAGTCACATGGACACCTACGACCTCAAGCCCGATGCTCCGCGGGAATATCGAGGCGAGGTCAGTCCTGTATCCACAGTCGTACCAGGCCTAGACGTTTGCGAACTTTTACCTCGACACGCAGAAGTTGCTGACCGCTTTAATCTGATCCGTTCCATTTCTCACGGCTTTGCAAACCACGCCGGCGGAGCAGGACGCTTCCTGTCCGGATACAACCCGTCGAAACCACTAGACCCACTTGCCCAGTTCCCCTGTATCGGTCCAGTTGTTTCGAAGATGTTGCAAGGTTCCAAAGATCCTCGCATGCCGGTGTATATCGCAAGTGCCAAAAATGTCTACGGCGGTGGCGCTGCTGGACTCGGATCCGCCTACCTTCCATTTGTCGTCGGTTCCGACCCGGATGCGGCCAACTTCAAAGTCAACAACTTATCACTCGCCGGAAACCTACGCGATCGCATTGGTGACCGCACCGCACTGCTCACAGCAGTTGATAACCTCAAGCGTCGAATTGACAATAATCCAACTATGGATTCACTAGATAAATTCAATCAACAAGCGATCAGTTTGCTTACAGGGGACAAAGCCGTTGCGGCGTTTGATATTTCTCAAGAAGACGATAAAACACGCGAACGTTACGGTCGGCATAAATGGGGGCAACGTGCGTTGCTGGCCAGGCGATTGGTCGAGGCCGGGTGTAGTTTTGTGACGATGCAAATGCAAAACCCACAGGTGCCTAATGGCATCGGTAACTGGGACATTCACGCCGTTAATGGGCATCTATTCCGAGACAACCGAGCACGATTACCTATTTTTGATAAAGCGGTTGCAGCGTTAATCGAGGACATCTATCAACGAGGGTTAGATAAGAAGGTGATGGTAATTGTCTCAGGTGAATTTGGACGGACTCCCCGCATCAACCCTCAAAAAGGAACTGCTTCAAAAGTCATGCAACCTGGACGCGACCATTACCCGGCCGCGATGAGTGTGCTCGTTTCCGGCGGCGGAATGCCAACCGGTCAAGTTATTGGATCGACGAATAAAAAAGGCGAACACCCGCAAGATCGTCCTTTAGACCCTAATGACTTATTGGCCACGATCTATCGTCATCTCGGCATCGATTACAAACGCCATGTCCCTGATCACAATGGCCGCCCAGTTCCACTTATCCCAAGTGGCACACCGATTAGCGAACTCATAGCCTAAGTGGCGCGGGAACTGTAGCAATTTATAGCACGCATTCAACTCGTTAGCTCAAGTCTAGCCGTCTGTTTATTCCTAACTTACGCCAAAACAGGGTAAGCTCCATAGTCTTTCAAGTTGCCTTGATGGCAACACCCCGCACACTAATCGTGGTTGTATTTTCGACTCGATTGCAGGACAATAGGCGCGCAATTTTATTGTCTTACTACTAATGCACACAAGTTTCCGCCATGCCCACACAATATTTCAAAATAAGTCGCACTCGCGCCGTTATCGGAACACTCTTTATCATCACCGGCATCATTTGCTTGATCGTGTATACGCCCAATTCCTCAGAACTTTCGCCCGTAGAGCGAGTTGAACTTGAATCGCTCAAAAACTCCGGCATCGCAATGCTCGAAAACACACCCAACGTGTTGAATCATCAGGGTGTTGCAGCGGTCGAAGCTTTCACCTCCATTACTCAACTCGCGCCCGACGAGATGCTCGGTCATCGCAATCTTGCAATTGCCTCACTCTTATTACTTAAAAAACACCGAGACAACCAAGAAGAAGAACCGGCCTTGTTCACAGCCTCACTCGAGGCCACAAAAAAGCGGCTTACCCTCCTTCATCAACAAGACACCGTCAGCGGTATACCGGAAATATTAGACGCCAAACTCGCCGAAATATTAAACGACCCAGAAACTGCTGTGAAACACTACCAGGCGTCTATGGCTCTGAGGCCCAACGACCAAATGCTTAGCAGCGAAATTTTCATGCTACTACGCAACAATCCCGACGCCGCGATTCGTGACCAAGCCATACTCGACGCCACCACAAGTCGACTCGACAACTTAGTGCTGCTAGAAACCCTCGTTCGCTACCAAGCTGAGAACAAAGACCCGAAATTACTGCAATCAATAACTTCCTTAATCGACGTCTTATCCCCTTTCGCCGCCACGTTAGCCAGCCAAACAATCGATATTAAAACGGAATTGCCGGCATTCAAACTACGACTTGAGCAACAGGACGTCACAGTCTGGCCCGAGGTAAAAACGCGACTCATCCAAATATTCAACGTGATGCGACAAGAGTTCGGGTATCAAGCAGATTTATTTCGACTGCAGCGACACATCCTCGAGTACGTCATTCACGATTTCTCCGATGATTTTTACGCGGCAAAACACCCCGACACGGATCCCGATACAGCGCTAGATGTATCGCTAACCGCTGCACCGAGTAACAACCATCCAGCGTCAGCGCAAAACGTGCTAGATGTTGCGCTTTGTGATTTCAACCTCGACCGCAAGCTTGAGATCATCGTCTTGACCCCTGACACTCTGACTATTTTTGTCGCGGTTGCCCAACCCGGATCTCAATGGTCTACGCTCTGCCAAACCAGCGTGCCCTCCGGCATGCAACACATCATCGTTGCGGATTTCGACCGAGACGCCACGTCGTTGTCGCCTGAGAATCACGCCATTGCTGACGTCGACTTCATGCTCTACGGCACCGCAGGTTTTTGTTTCATCGAAAACAAACTCAACCCAGACACGCAAACGCGATCCATAGCGTTAGCCAAGAAATCCACGGACTTATCCTCGGATTCTGCAATTATTGCCGCTGCACTTGTTGACATTGAAAACGACGGGGATTTAGACGTCGCGGCGATTACCCAACACGGACTACAAATAATCAAAAATCTTGAAAATTGGGACTTTAGCGATGCAACTAGTAGTTCAGCGACTCAGGCCCAGCATGCTCAAAACCAGCGGACCTTAGCGACCGTCGACTACAACCTAAATATCCAAGCAGACATTCTGCTGCCCAACGGTTATTTTGAAAACGTGCGTCATGGACGCTTCCGCTGGCAACCCTATGCGACAACTGCAGCAACATCGAACGACCCAGTCGCCGCAATTGCTATCGCCGACGCCGATGCCAACGGATCATGGGACTCCATTTCGGCTTCTGACGAAGGTATCGCCATCGCATTTAGTCGAACTCAAGCGGGTGAAAAGACGACCGTAACAAACAATTCAAAAATATGTGATCTGGCCACCGCTGGCATCGCGACATGGGATTTCGATAATGATGGAACTCTTGACATTGTCGCGTGGGGGCAATCGGGCCTTTGGGCTCATCGCGGACTTGGAGATGGAAAATTCGACGAACCTATTGAACCACAGGGTCTGCCCACAGGGCCCGTTACCCGTTGCCAGGTTGGTGATCTCGACGACGACGGCGACCTTGATTTAGTCATCGTCGTAAAATCAATTCCGCTGGTTATCGACAACGAAGGCGGAAATCAAAACAATTGGATACGCTTACATTTGGCAGCTGAGCCAGATCCAAAGTTCGCGGTGCAACGTTGCAATACCTACGGCCTCGGCAGTCGCGCTGAATTGCTCGTAAACGACCAATATCAACTGCAACAAATCTCGAACCAAGTAACACATTTTGGAATTGGCAAACAAACTGCCGCCGACGCGCTGCGTGTACTGTGGACTAACGGGATTCCGCAAAGCAGTGTGAGGCCTGAAACCAGAGTCACAATAATCGAAAAACAGGAACTGCTCACAGGCTCCTGTCCCTACCTGTATACATGGACGGGCGAAGGATACGAATTCTTCACCGACCTATTGTGGGCTGCACCGATTGGACTGCAGTTTGGCGAAGGCATCATTGCCCCGACTCGTGACACAGAATACCTGCTCATCCCCGGCGACCGTTTAAAACCGATCCATGGTGAATACCGCTTACAGGTCACGGAAGAATTATGGGAAGCAGCCTACTTTGACGACATCCAATTGATTGCCGTTGACCACCCAGTTGCAACGCAAGTGTATTCCAATGAAAAAGTGGGACCGCCATCCATTTCCGCGTATAAAATCCACTCTTTCGCCAGCACCCGCTTGCGGTCGCCGGTGGCCGCCCACGGCAGCAATGGGCAAGATGTGCTCGCCGTGGTTCAGAAACGGGACGGAAAATTCACCAAGCTGTTCGACCGACGTCAAAAACAGGGGCTAGTGCCGGAGTATTTTCTGGAACTTGACCTCGGTGACTTGCCCGTGGCCTACGAGGATGCAGCAACGACAGTACAGCTTGTGATGACTGGCTGGATGTTCCCGACCGACACGTCCATCAACATCGCGATTTCACAGAACAAAGAACTCTCCGGCAGTCGGCCTCCGTCAATTTGGATGCCGCGGGTCAATGCCGATGCTCCATCACAAACGGACTGGGTTGAAGTCGTTCCCAACATGGGATTCCCCGGAGGAAAAACGAAAACTATCGTGGTTGATATCCCCGTCGAACAATTTCGCAATGGTGACCATCGCATTCGAATAATAACCAGTATGGAACTCTATTGGGATAGCATTCAAGTGGCTGTCGGACCGCAGCAACCGGTATCCACGTTGACGAAAACAAACGTCGAATTGATCAGCGCCGAATTGCATTACCGTGGCTATTCTGCCCGCCTCAGTCGCCTGCACAATGGCCCCGAACGATATGACTACAACCGTGTCATTACGCAACCTCTATGGTCACCTATGGCTGGTAACTACACACGCTACGGCGACGTCACCGAATTATTGCATGGTACCGATGACCGACTTGTGGTACTTGGATCGGGTGATGAAATGACATTACGCTTCACGGAACTACCTCCACCACAAGCAGGATTTGTGCGGGATTTTATTATCCGTTGCGTCGGCTGGGACAAAGACGCGAGCCTAAACACGGTGGCAGGGCATCGCGTGGAACCGTTACCCTTTACAGCGATGAAGTCCTACCCGTTTGGGCCCACACAGCAGATTCCAGATTCATCAAGCTATCGCGAGTATCTACGCGCTTACCAAACACGGAAGCTTGAACCACAACGGTTCTGGAATCAATTGCGCCAATAGCGGTGGTTCGAGTGAAGAAATGTGTGTCTCGAGCGGACTAGGTGTTTTAGCGGGGGTTGTTGTGAATATTTGCAATTCGGTGGGAACCGTTGACGTATTCTTTACGTAATCATAACAACCCGAACGTCGAATCAAACGAGAGCAGCTTGCAAGTTCATTTTTAACGTTCCTCGTTAAATTACGGTCAATAAGTGATAGACTTTTACGTCTCATTTATTTCCGAACTCAACCATTAACTCCCACTCCATTCCCATGCGACTTCCCATCCAATTCCCTTGCTGCCTAGTTGTTTTTATCGCTGTTCTTGCGGGTTGCACTGAATCCACAACACCCAACACAAACAACAACGATCCTAATCCTCAGGTTAAACTCCCGGCCCCCGGCAACGGCGCGATAACATTTTCCGAAGTACAAGAACGGGTCGGAATTGACTTTACCCATTTCAATTCACCCCGCAATTCACTTATCCCAGAGGATGTCGGCTCCGGTGTAGGTTGGGCGGACTTTGACAACGACGGCGATGAAGATCTCTATTTCGTCAATTTCGCCGCTCCGTTTTTAGCTTCCGACGAGGACATGGCGCGGGCTAGTGGTAATCGCTTGTACCGCAATGATGGCGATGGACAGTTTACCGATATCACCGAAGCTGCAGGTGTAGGACACGTAGGTTGGGACTTTGCCTGTCTATGGTGGGATGCTGATAACGACGGAAATCTTGACCTTACCGTCACTCACTATAGTGGACTCGTTCATTACCGGAATCTTGGTGACGGTACGTTTCAAGACGCGACTACGTCCGCGGGATTCGGACAAATCAACAGTTTCCTGTTAGGGCTGACCGCTGGTGACTACGATATGGACGGAGATTTAGACCTGTACTTATGTGGTTATGTTGAATTTGACCGCCAACGCGCGCGAAACCGGCCAATCGTTGCTGGCCGGCCCGCTGTTTGGACAAACCCCGTATCCTATCAAGCATTGCCTAACGTCCTATTACAAAACAACGGCGGTAAGTTTACCGACGTCACTGAATCTGCCGACGTAGCCAATGCTGCCGGTAAATCGATGCAAGCGATTTTCTGTGACTTCAACAACGACGGTTGGCCCGACATATTTGTCGGTAACGACGTCGGCACGGCGGATGTTATGTACCTCAACAATCAAGATGGTACTTTCAAAGACGTCTCAAAAATATCGAGCACCTTCGACCGTCGCGCCAGCATGGGGATGGCTGTCGGCGATGTTTATCACCATGGCAAAATGGATCTATTCACAACACACTGGGTCAACGAAGATCACGCACTCTGGAAAAATCAATCGACCACAGGTGACCCCGGAATTCTGATGGAGGATGTTGGGCCATTTACCGGCATTCTTGAGATCAAATCAACGGCTGATGTCGCCTGGGGAGTCAATTTAGTCGATTTTGATAACGACGGCCACCTTGATGTGATTCTTGCGAATGGTAGCACAATTGAAGATGAACTAACTACCGAAGTGTTGCAAGACCCAAAACTGTTACCGCAACGAAGCCGTATCCTTCGTAACGATGGTCAAGTTAATTTCGTTGATGTTAGCGACGATGCCGGACCTTTCTTTCACAAAAAGCTAATTGCCCGCGGTTTAGCTACTGCAGATTACGACCATGATGGTCGACTCGACGTCGCAATAGGTATCCATACCGGCGCTGGCGTCCTGTTACGCAACACTTCATCCGACACCGGGAATTGGCTGCAAGTCAAACTTGAAGGTTCTAGCAGTAATCGGTTTGGCATCGGCGCTACAATTACCGTTAAAGTTGGAGTGAACACTTACAGTCATCAGTCCGTATTGAGTTCAAGTTATTTAAGCACGAACAGTACAATCGCACACTTTGGATTAGGCAAAGCAAAACAAGTTGATTCCATCACAGTCACTTGGCCTAGCGGTGTCGTAACCGAACAAACCGATGTAACCCTTAATCAACTTATTGTGGTTGCCGAAGAAACACAAAATTAGTTGTTTTCCTTTTAGGAAACCTCGAAGTAAGATACAAGAGTCCTCAGGAGATGTTTTTATCAAGGCACAGGTCACGAAATGAATAAACTCGCAATCATCATTGCCATACTTGCCATCAGTACCGCTGGGTGTACCGATTCCAGTGAAGAACCGTCGATGGCGGACTTACTCGACGGCCAAGAGGCAACCACGGCACGCACGGTGCAAACGGAAACAGGTGGAACGCCGCACCACGAACCCATTCAATATCGTGCGAAAGATTCACGTGACGCAATTGTCACACCAGAATTCATCGCTGGCTCCGAGGCGCAAGTCGCAGGTGGTACGAAAGGCATTGGTATCACGATCAACGGTGAGAGTCGTTTCTATCCGCTGTACGTTATGCAGTATCATCAGGTCATCAACGACACACTGCAAGACACACCGATCGCGGCCAGTTACTGATCGAGCGAACAAAAGCTCGTGGTTCACGAGCGACGCCTTGAAGGTTCAAACCAACCCATGGAATTACGCGTTTCTGGCGCCGTACTGCATGGCAATCTAATCATGTTTGACAAGAAGACCAATACTCGCTGGTTGCAAGAAACGGGCAAAGCGATTGACGGTCAGAAAAAAGGGTTACGCCTGGCGCAACTTGATGCCAAGAAATGGACCGGCAACGTTCGCTGGGACGTCTGGAAAAAGCAACATCCCGACTCCCAGTTGCTGTACTGCGATCATTGTGAAAACCAACTCAAACAAGGCGACCACGAACACGACAAAGATCACAAGCACGACTAATTGTCTCACTGAGTCTAAAATCACTTAGCAGCCTACTCAATTATCTTGTCCATACTTCTTGGATCTCAGTATCACAGCGTGGTGAGGTAACCACGCGAGGAATTCCATCTTCCCTAGGAATTCGAATCGAAAAACACCTAATTCTTATTAATGCTGACGCTCTATTTCGCCCTATCGCAATCCACCGCACGCTGATACCATATGACGCTTCTGTAGTACAGTTTCCGCCTTCCTCACCGAGTCCTTAGCAATGCAACGTCAAGACATTCGTAACATTGTAATTATTGCCCACGTCGATCATGGAAAGACGACGTTGGTTGACTGTCTCTTGCGCGAAAGTGGCCAATTTCGCGAAGAACAACTCGGCGATGAACGCATGCTCGATAGTAATGACTTAGAGCGAGAACGGGGAATTACGATTCTAGCCAAAAACATTTCGTTGCCCTATAAGGGCGTGAAGATCAACGTCATCGATACCCCAGGCCACGCCGATTTTGGAGGTGAGGTTGAACGGGTGTTACAAATGGCCGACGCTGCCTTGGTCCTCGTTGATGCCGCGGAAGGCCCGATGCCGCAAACGCGATTTGTATTATCCAAGGCCATCGAGTGCGGAGTGAAACCGCTAATCGTTGTCAATAAAATCGACCGCCCCGATGCTCGTATCCCTGAAGTAGTCGATGAAACGTTTGAACTACTTATGGACTTAGGTTGTGAGGATGTTCTTGACGACTTTCCTATCATTTATGCCAGCGCAAAAGAAGGCTATGCGACAAACGATCCCAGTCAGCGGACCAACAGTATATTGCCAATTATGGATCTAATCCTCGAACATGCACCTGGCCCAGATGTTGAAATTGACGCGCCGTTGCAAATGATCGTGACCACCATCGATTGGTCCGAATATGTGGGTCGAATCGCAATCGGACGGATTGCTGCCGGAAATATCTCCACAGGGCAACGAATTGCACTGATGCAAAATGATGATAAAGTTGAGATATGTACCGTCAAGCAATTGCAAGTATTTGAAAACCTCGGTCGAACCGATGCCGCGACGGCCGACGCGGGAGACATTGTCGCTTTGATAGGCCTAGGACAAGTCGAAATTGGCGACACGGTGAGCGACTCAGAAATTCAGCACGCATTTCCGCGACTTACCGTCGGCGAACCCACGTTGGAAATGACATTCTCAGTCAACACTTCGCCCTTCGTAGGTAAAGAAGGCAAATACGTCACCAATCGGCAACTGCGTGAACGACTCGATCGTGAACTTGAGAAAAACGTGGCTTTACGAGTAAAACCGTCTGCCAATGGTGATGCCTTCGCCGTCGCCGGACGAGGAGTGCTGCATCTTTCGGTTTTGATCGAAACAATGCGACGTGAAGGATTTGAATTATCCGTGGGGAAACCCCGTGTCGTTATTTGTGAGATTGACGGAGTTGCAAATGAGCCGTATGAAACACTGACCGTCGAGGTGCCGAGTGACTATCTCGGTCCTGTCATGGAACTCGTCGGTGGTAGACGCGGCGAGATGCAGGAGATGACGACCCGCGGGGATTACTCGATTGTGCTGTTCGAGATACCTTCACGAGGGCTTATCGGCTTGCGAACCAAGGTCCTGAACTCCACCCATGGTACGGCGATTATGCATCATCGTTTTTCAGATTATCGCCCCGCCGATGCCATTTTGCCGGACCGCTCAAATGGAGTGCTTGTTTCTCAGACGACCGCCAAAGCGGTCGCATTCGGTCTGGACGGATTACAACAACGCGCCGAATTGTTCATTGGCCCTGGCGATGAAATCTATGAAGGCATGGTCGTTGGTGAAAACAGTCGCAGTGGCGACATGACAGTGAATCCTACCAAAGAGAAAAAACTTACGAACATGCGTGCTTCCGGCAGCGACGATAATATCGTGTTGCAACCACCCAGGCGGCTCTCACTCGAGGAAGCACTCGAATACATTGCAGACGACGAATTGGTCGAAGTCACTCCCGGCAATGTCCGCCTGCGTAAGAAACTACTAACGGAAGCGGATCGTAGACGTGCCGGACGACAAGCCAAAACTTAAGCGAATCGATAAGTCTGCATGGCGTTCGGATCGCCGTGCTCATAAAATCGCGGTAATATCTGCCACATACGCATTGCTCCCGTCGCCGACCGCCGCTGAAAATAGCGGCGTATCCTTCGCGAAATGAACTCTCAAAGCGCTGCACCTGTACGATAATGCCTAATGTGTTTCATTTTGGCGTATGTATTTGCTGCAATCAGTCACACCCGTATCCCGCGCCCAGAATTTTTAATTTACGGTTTACACCTTCAGATCAGCCTAAATCGATGTAGTTCATACAGTTATCAATGTTTGGCACGCCGATTGCGTTTATGTTTTATCATCTGCCGGCGAACCATTATTAAGCTTGCCGGCAACTTATATTCCGGGGGCGGAATACGAAAGGTTTTTACTATGATTAAGCGTATCTCAATTTCGTTTGTTTGCTTATTTGGCCTCTTTGCTTGCGGACCACTCTTATCCACGGCCCACGCCCAGGATCGATTATCCGATCAAGTTCAGGAACGCGACTGCATCCAGGCATATCTTCTGCGAAGTCCATCGGTGGTGACGGCCGGCGCAGATTTCGGCGCGATGGCGGGTGTCTTTAATTGCGGGCACAACGGCGTGCTCGTCGCTATCGATTTCTTTTTGGTCGATGAAAATCTTCGCCGCATCAACATTGGGAATGGCGTAATCGGAGTCCGCCCCAATAGTCGAAGAACAACGCTCGTGCGATGTTCGATACCGCGACACGTTGCGTCCGGGCGTTATCAACTTGTAATGTCTGCTCGCACACGTAACGGTCCGACGCAACTTGACCGAGTGCGTATTCTTGTCGCCGAGATTACGCCTGACGATATTGACCCGACTCTGCGACGCATCATGGATGCCTATAAGGATTTAAAATAGTACAGTCGTTAAGACTCATCGGCAAATTGCTCAACCGCCGCTCACCTTTGCGATCACCAGCACTGGTAAGCGGCGGTTGTTTTTTTCGCGCCTTACTATCTCCACCTAACAAAAGTATCGCATCCGCAATCAGAAGTACGCCCACCTTATCACATGTGACGCGGTCTAATACTGGAGCAGCGTACAAATTTCGACCCAAGACAAGTGGGGAACAACAAAAAACCTTGAATTCAATTGATTTACCTCGATGCTTATTGAGGTACTTTACAGGTGTCTTTGTCGAGCATAACTAGCAATGTGCAGCCACTGGCGAGCAACTAAATATTGTTCGGCACTCCCTAGAAAACCAACAATTCAACATATGGTTACACAAAACACACCTCAACAGTAGCAAACAACGTTGCAACGCGATCCACAACTCAAATGCGACGACTATGGCACACCTCGTTGGATACTGTAAAACCGTCATCGCAGTCCCCCCGTACTAACTGGTTTCTCTTCGGGATTTTTGTTGCATGTTCGCCAAAAATGGTATACGTTAGATGAATCATATCGCTTTACGTTCGTAAGGTGCATTTTAGGCGAAAGCCGAGCAGAGGGTCTTTGTGATTGCTGCGAACCCAATCACGACAAACTTATTTACCCTATTTTTTATTCTATTTCTATTCCAACACAGAAGAAGGTGTTCTTATGTCTGAAGATCAAACGGCGCCAGACGTGCCAAACGACGACTCAGCTGAAACAGCTGAAACAACTGAAACAACTGAAACAACTGAAGAAGCTGAAGTAGCTGAAACAGCTGAAGTAGCGGAAGTAACAGAAGCGACTGAAGCAACGGAAGTAACGGAAACCTCTGACTCTAGCAGCGACATTTGCCTAGATGCGATTACTGCCGAGGTTGACGGCTTAAGCGGCGCAATGAACTTTTCTCGCTACTCACGTATCGGACTTGTAATAGTTGTCATCGCATTTGTCGCTTACCTCACTCTCGATCTTAAAAAATTCGCTGAGAGCCTCACGGATGAAGATTTCACACATTCGCTCGTTGACGAAGCCAAAAGTCAATTTTTTGGTAAAGGCGATCCGGAAGAATTGCTGCAAACAGAAAGTAAACGCCTTGGCGATACCATCGTGCAAACTCTACAAGGCGCGTTGAAAAATCAGCTCGACCAAGATTTAGAGGAATACAAAGGAATTGTCAGTATCCAACGTGAAATGCTTGCTGAGAACATGGAATCACGGCTTAATGAAATTTTCACCGATCGTTACGCAGAAGCGCTCAATAACCACGACAAGATTTTGCGAGAAAAATTCCCCGAATTCACCGCCGATCAGTTGGCAAATCTAATAGCCAATCTTGAAAAGGCCATGAAGCAAGTGTTAATAGATCACTATCAACATGAGATCCAGGGAAAACTTAACCAACTCTACAACAATTATGATGACTTCCCTGTTGCCATGCCTCATCAAGGCGATGGGACTGTGGAAGATGCGTTTTTTAGTAGTGCTGCAACTGTCGGTATCAACATGCTTAAAGATATAGAAGCTGGTTCCTCCGACGATGCCGGCCCAGCACCAACTCCGCCTGCACCTGCTGCACCTGCGGTTGAAGAGCCTGCCGCACCGGCCGCTGAAAAAGCACCAGCGGAAAGTACTGACGAGTAAACAACGCATTGCTCATATTATCAATTCATATTTATTTATTATAAGAAGATCGGATTTTTATCATGTCTAACACGCAAGAAACTCTTAACGAACTTTCTGCCAAAGTACAGAAGCTTCGTAAAGGTATACAACTTGTCACGCGATTAATGCTGGTTCTCAGCGTTGGAGCGCTCATCTATGCTGGTTATTTCTTTCAATATTTCTTCGAGGAAATTGAAGTTTTTCGTCAACCCAAAACTGTCGTTGCTCTAGCCTTTGATTTGGCGAACGGCAGTGGTATTCCAACGTCGCTTTCAGATACCTCTAAGCTGATCGAAGAAACTGTTCGCGACGAAGCGCCTGCGTTAACGCAGGTTGCCAGCGAAAACTTCAAGCTGATGTTGCCGGAAATGCGACAAGTCATTGAAAACTATGCCATTGAAGAAATGGATCTGCTACTCGCCCAAGGTGCTGTTGTCAGTGCCGAACAGTTTGGTAATCTCGTTGATAACCATAAGGATACAATTCAGGGTTCGATTCGAGATTTATCGCAAAGTGGCGACGAAGCATTGGCCAAAGCAACGATTGATGCATTGGCAAAGGCCATTGGCGACGAAATCAACGCTGACTTGCAAGAAGAAGCGGCTGTCATGATGGGTACCCTGTACCAACTCAATGACAAGCTTACGAAGCTTGCAGCTGGTGACGATCTTACCGCTCGAGAGCAAGCAGAACGCAAAACGCTAATGCTGATGAAACGTGTGCTACTAGAACACGCCGATCCTGCGTTAGCTGGAAAAGAACTGCCAAACCAAGAGACCTTCTAACAAGAACGCTTCTTGTAGCTGAAACCATACACCTTGTTTATTGGAAAAGCCAATGAGCAAGGTGTTTTTTCATTCCCACTTAGAGCAATAATTGTCTTTTGTAACGCCTGCCCGCAGTTAGTTATCAAGAACACCGAGAATATTATCTCGCTTGCTGTTGACTGCTCATTTTCTTACATTTTTTAGCAGTACAAGCATTTCATCGGCAAACGCATGGCCAATACGATTAAACCAAATAGCGCTACCAAGATAATGGTAAGGGCGATCCGATCCAACTTTTTCCCACTCTTCGAAGTGATCCTGCCAACCTGGAAATACTCGCTCAGCTTCCTTGTCTACTAATGTATGTGTGTATATCGATTTGACGTTACCCTTGAAATCGGCAACCTGATTCATCGCCATCTGAGCCACTTGCACCTTTTTCATATTTTCAGACGGGTCCCCAGAACCGTGTTGCCCCAGAGCACCGATAACCACCGGTAAATTTGGCGAGTCAAAATCTTTGCGTAAATCAATAATGAATTGTTTCATATTCGCTTCGTACTCATGGGGTGCATAATCGCCAAACATGTCGTTGAAACCTTGGAACCACACAAAACCCGCAAGCTCTAATTTTTTACCCTGTAATGCAGGGAACATCGTTTGATAATTCTCTTGAGTGTCTGCGACCTCCGCTAACATCGCGCGATAGGAAATCCCATAGGGTTCCGTAATACTCTTCATCGCGGGCAGTGCGTCACTACGATTATTCTTTTCGTTGTTTTTCTTGACGCGTTCAACCGCTTTAGCCAACTCGGCTTCCAACCGGTCCGCTGTTGGAAGTCCCAAACTTGGTGGACGAAATTTCTGGTAGAGCGAATGACCGCCCCATGCGGCTTTTATCAGCAAGACGGGCTCGTCAAAGTGTTCCGCTAAGACTGTACCAAATTCCAACTCAACCCCCGTTTTATTGGGTGACCCATAACCGATAGTCAACCCGCCGGATCGACCTAGATACTTGATAAACGCGTCATCTCTCACAACCCATTTATCATTGCTCCTCAGGTGGCTAAACAAATCCTTTGTTTTGGCGTCCTGTGCTTGGTGTTCAAGCAATGTATTTTTAGCTTTACCCTCCATATTTGATTGTCCAGCCAAGATGAACACTTTGACTGTGCCTGATTGAGCACTACAATCTTCTATCAGGTTACACGAGAGGGCCAAAAACATTACCAGAACAACACATTTACAAATCCGCATTAGCACATTTCCTTTTGAGATTTTATTTACTATTCACAAATACGATTATAGTCAATTGTCGGTCTTAGTGGTCGCCGTTGCACCGATCAACTAGGACTGGCTATAATAACATAATTGAACAACGTTCCTGCTTAGTATCTCACCCTTACACGATTCTGTTTAGTCATGGTCCCACCACACACCCATTCTCCAATCGGCTTTACTCGACGTGAAGCGATGCAAATTGGATATTCAGGATTGATGGGTTTAGGACTGCCTTCACTGCTGAAAAATCGTCTGCTAGCCCAGTCTGGAACTAGTCCCAAGTCGATCATCATTGTCTTTCTCACTGGTGCTCCCAGTCACCACGATACATTCGATATGAAGCCAGACGCACCTGCGGAAATCAGGGGCGAATTCAAGCCAACGGCAACGACAACCGCAGGCCTTCACGTCTGTGAGCATCTACCTAAATTGGCGGCAATTGCTGACAAATACGCAGTGGTCCGATCGCTATCACACAAGGACAACAACCACTTGATGTCCACACATTACGTCCTCACCGGCGAGTGGCAACCGGGTGGGTTTTTCGACAAAGTCGCATCTCGTACGGACTGGCCTAGCTATTCCGGTGGTCTGGCATACATGCGGCCGCGCAAGGACGGTATTCCCAGTGGCGTAAATTTGCCTACATTTCTGCAAAGCAGCACCTTAACTTGGCCCGGTCAACATGCTGGTGCGTTAGGGCCCAACTTCGATCCTTGGCAAATCACCAAGGACCCCAACAAAGCCGATTTCAAAGTAGACAATCTTTCTCTCGCTCCGGGTATCGACCTGCAACGCCTCGAAAGTCGACAAACACTCGTCTCACAACTTAACAAACAGCAGGACCGGTTAAGTGAGACACAAGTCGCGCAGCGAATGACCAGCGAACAAGAGCTAGCTTATTCCATTTTGAGTTCTAGTAAATTGGCTCGAGCATTTGAGCTAAAACATGAAAAGGAGTCATTGCGAGATCAATACGGTAGGCACACCTACGGGCAATCTCTATTACTTGCGCGACGATTGGTAGAAGTCGGTGTTCCGATCGTACAAGTCAACATGGGGGCGGTTCAAACATGGGACAATCACGGCGACATATTCAAGACTCTCAAAAATCGCTTACTGCCACCGACCGATCAAGGAGTCGCTGCTCTGATCACCGACCTTGACCAACGCGGCATGCTCGATGACACCTTAGTCATGATGCTGGGCGAGTTTGGCAGGACTCCAAAAATCAACAACAAGGCCGGACGCGACCACTGGGGGCCATGCTTCTACGCTCTCTTTGCGGGTGCTGGTGTTCAAGGAGGCCAAGTCATAGGCAAAACGGACAAACACGCAACTTACCCCAGCACCCATCCCTATTCTCCAGAAGACATTGGGGCAACCGTTTACAGCCTATTGGGGATTGCACCGGATACCATCGTGCATGATCGATTCAATCGACCGATGCGACTGAATCAGGGTGAAGTCATCAACCCGCTTTTCACGGGCCGCGACGTTTAAAAAAGTCCTTCGCCGCGTACGCTGTTGAGATAACACGGCACTGCCATAACTCTCTATAATGGCTTTTATGAAAAACACTATCAGACTTCAAAACGTCGTATCCTTTACAGTATGTTTGATTTTTGCTGCGTTAGGGGCAAGCCCTATCGCACGCGCCGCGTTACACGCAGGTGCTGCCAAAATCGACATTACCCATCCGGGATCCAAGCAAGTGTCGAGTCCGCTTTATTCAAGAGCACTTGTGATTAAAGATGAGAACACAACAATCGTTCTCGTTTCCATGGACGTCGTTGCCATTGGAGAGATCGGTTACATCAAAAACGATTTCTTGCCCAACGTGCGGCGTAAAGTGAAGGAATCACTTGGGATCGATGGCACAAGTATTTTAATCAATGCTAGCCACTGTCACGGCAAACCGTCGCCAGATAGCGAATCGTTGACTGTCCAAGCTATTGAAACAGCATATAAAAACCTAGAAGAAGTCACCGTTGGTGTAGGTTCGGGGTCGGAAGATCGCATCATGGAGAATCGACGCATGTTTCTCAAAAGTGGGCGTGAAATCGACGTACGGCATGCCTATTCGTTGCCCCCTAACAAGGAAATTGCTGGGACCGGCCCCATCGATCCCACAATTGGGATTTTGCTGCTACGAAAACTCAACGGAGATACACTTGCCGCCGTCTACAACTTTGCTTGTCATCCCATTCAAGGAGTTCCCAACGGTGAAAACACTGCTGATATTACCGGATTTTCATCGCAAGTTATTGAGGATAATCTAAGCGCAGGCACGGTTGCCCTTTTCTTTCAAGGGTGTGGCGGTGATATCAATCCAATTTCCTACAAAGACATCGACCATCCACGAGACGCTGAACCGCTGGGCAATTTACTTGGACTGAGCACACTAAAGGGTATACGAAAAATAAAGACGGCCGACACCAATAAGTTCAAATTAATCCACGAGACGATCGAACTGCCCCGAGCAAACCTAGCGCCTAAAATCATTGAACTACAGCAAACACAACAAGTGCTAGTCAAGTCTCTCGGCGGGACCACTCTAAACTTACGGCAATTTATGCAACTCACGGCGAAGCACAACCTTGATCCTGATTTCCCTTCCTATCATGCCAGTCGTTACCTACACGATGAAAGCTTGGGGCACTCCGACTTGAAAAACATGGACGCAAACAACCGCGCAAACATGAATTCCTATTTGCGCAACGTCTACACGATGGAAGAACTTACTCGACTCGCAGCAAACCTACGACTCCTCATCATGCACCAGCAACAAAATCTAGATGCAGACAAACGGACAATCACCGTTGAGACAATTGGCCTCAAGATTGGCGATTTCGAGATGGTCACCTTTCCAGGTGAACTCACCGTACGCATCGGTCTCGGCATTAAAGAGCGATCCAAACACCCGCACACGTATGTAGCCGGCTACACCAACGGCTACATCTATTACGCTCCGACCGCCAAGCAATTGCTCAATGTGGGTGGCGCTCAAGAAGACAGCGATTGCATCCTCGATCCCGCTTGGCAGGCAATTTTTGAAAAGCAAGTGTCATCGCTACTTCAACGATTGCAATGACTCCGGATGTTTTCTAGATGGTAAATCGTGGCCCTAGCTATTTACCCTTTTTCATTTCCGCTAATAATGCATCAACCGCTTCGTCCATGCGTTCTCCGCGGACATTTTTGTAACGAATGACACCCTTGTGATCCAATACATAAATCGTGGGCCATGCTCGGACATTCCACGCGCTGGAAATTGGGCCACCAGTACCGCCGCCGTTCCAGAATGATCGCCAAGTAATCCCCTGTTTTTTCATGACTTTCTTCAACGCTTCTCGATCACGATCACCAAGACGCTTTACGAGCGACCGCTCGTGCGGGTACATAGCCCGACAAGGAGGTCACCAATCGCCCCAAAAATCCAACACCACGACTTTTCCCCGATAATCGCTCAATTTGAACTTCACGCCGTCGATGTCTTCGGCTTCAATTTCCGGTGCAACCTTGCCAATACTAAGCGCTTTCGCGGGAACTACAGCGGTGCAAGCTGATGTTTGCAGGAACACCACAGAACTCAAAATCGCAAAAAGCACCAACGTCTTATGTTTTATTCGCATCTCGATATGCCTCAATGAGTTAAATGTTGAGTAGGGGTGTGACTAGTCGGTTTCTACTTGGATTCCTTGAGTTCTTTCAGCAACGCATCAACTGCTTCGTCCATACGTTCTCCGCGTACGTTTTTATAACGCACAACGCCGGTGTGGTCCAATACATAAATTGTTGGCCAACTGTGAACGTCCCACTTAGTAGAAATCGGTCCACTAGTGCTGCCACCGTTCCAAAACGATCGCCAGGTAATATTTTCCTTCTCCATGACCTTCTTCAAAACTTCCCGACAAGACGCTTTACGAGCGACCGCTCGTGCGGGTACATAGCCCGACAAGGAGGTCACCAATCGCCCCAAAAATCCAACACCACGACTTTTCCGCGGTAGTCGCTTAGCTTGAATTTTACGCCGTCAATATCTTCGGCTTCAATTTCCGGTGCAACCTTGCCAATGCCAAGATTTTTCACAGCAAACAATGCCCCCGACGCACGGTCGCCTAGATTACCTCGCAAATAGCTAACATCGGCATATTCGTCGACCACTTGCTGGTATAGTTTCTCAGCAAGTGCCTGATTCCCAGGCGCACGATCCGCAGTTTTTTGCATTTGATACGCTAACGAGAAGCACGCAATCCCTCTGGCATTACGGTGAGGACTGCGATCAACGACTGCCTTTAGAAAAGTTTGCACATCCGCTGTAATCGTGCGTTGTAACCCTTGGCACAATAAAGCTAATCGTTCGTCTTTCACGTGATTTTCGGCTAAGAGTTTCAGTGCCGGTCCCGTATCACGACTACCAATCCGATTTCCCATCTGTACGATCCACACCAATGAATCCACGGCAGCCTTGCTATCAGGATAATCCGTCGCGACTTTCAAAAAACGTGGAGAATAATCGAGCCCCATCGTCGTCATGCGTTTACGAATCTTAACCTGTTCGGTCTTGTCCTCTGTTTCTCGAAAAGCTTTGGACAACTGTAGTTGTTCAGCTCGAAACTCCGCAACCATTTCACTGTATTGTGCTTCTGGCGTTTTGTCCGTGTCCCTTGCCTGACCTGATACATCAGCGATTGTCAGTGTTACTAGAATCACCAGAACTGAAGATATATACTCGATTCGCATTACATATCACCTTTTTCAAAGACGGAAATAGCTAAAACTTTTATCTATTGTATACAGGCCAAGATCCAATTTACAAGTTTTTAGATATAAATTTTGAATCGAGGCAGTCCCACACGTCTTAAGTCTATTTGCGGGTTCCATATTTCAATAGCATCTGCCCATAAGCAGGCATGGTTTCGAGTGCTTCACTCAATAGCGTTTTTGCATCGGACGCTTGCTGGCTTAAACCAGTCCCTAATGGACTTTCTTCGTTAACATCGTTTGTCACATCATAAAACCGACCATCACGATACAATTTATATCGCTGAGTACGCACGAAGGCAAGCGCCATCCCCTTTTCCGGTCGGGGATGATAGAAAATGTGAATCCATTTTCTGGACTCACCTGTTTTTCCGTGCAACTGCCACAGGAAAGATCGACCGTCGATATTTTGGGGAGGTGCGACCCCAACTGCCTCGAGCGTTGTGGGTAAGAAGTCCGAGAAATCAATTAAATTTGAGTTAACTTGACCAGCGTCTACGGTTCCAGGTTGATAAGCAACGAAGGCAACGCGTGTTCCCGCGTCGGTCATTTTCCCTTTCCCACCCCGAATCTCCTTGCCGTTAAGACGAGATCGAATCGATACATGGGTACCGTTGTCACCTACAAATAGAATTAGTGTATTCTCGGCGATACCAACTTCGCGAGTCTTGTCTACAATTCGCCCTACAAGCAAATCCATATAGGTCGTCATATCTTCAAAATTCTTTTGCTTATCTTTGGACTTCCGATCTGCACTGTTGGGCGTAGGCACAAAGGGACTGTGCGTAAGAATCATCGGGTAATACACAAAGAATGGTTTGCTGTGATTGTCCCCGATAAAATCGGTGATATGTTTAGTCACAACATCGGGGCCATACTCCTCGGCACCGAACTGTTTGTTCTCACCATCTACATACAACAGTGGATTCCAAAAACGTCCGCCAAGTTTGTCAACCTGCCACAGACACATCGAGTCAAACCCCGCGTCCGCTGGCATCGTCCCTTTACCGCGGAACCGTTCTGCATAATGTTCGGCGCCGTAAAGTTGCCATTTTCCGGCGATGCAAGTGCGATAACCGTTCTCCTGAAAATACTGCCCGATCGTTTTCTGGTCCTGTCGGAGAACTGAAAATGCTGCATAATTACGTACGTTTGATAAGCCAGTCATTAGCTTTACTCGACTTGGCGTACATAACGGTTGCGAATAGCAATGTGTAAACGACATTCCTTCGGTTACCAACTGATCTAACCGAGGTGTCCTGTATTGATTACTTCCAGCAAAGCCAAAACACTCATAACCGATGTCGTCGGCCATGATTAAAATGATGTTCGTTTTTGGAGCGGCCACTGCAGGGAAACCACTGAACCACAACAACAACAAAAAAAAAGCAGAGCCCGCCTTATTGATAGCTTTCATCTTTCCATTTCATCCTTAAATCAAAAACATTTGCCAACGCCTATGAACCACGGCACAGTCAATTATCGTCTGAGTTACGGGGCAATGCGACTTGCGAGGCGCCACCAAGGTACAAAAACAAGTCGCGAATCTGATCGTCCGTAAAAACTTGCAACATGCCATCGGGCATCATCGACCGTTTTTGCGTAGCCATTTCATCGATATCGTTCATCGCTAGTTTAACAGCGGATTGCTGCGTTCGTATCACCACAGCACGATCATCTTGATAGGTGATGTAGCCGCTGAGTAGACGTCCTTGCGTGGTAATGATCGTCGTCAACCGATAGGCTGGGTCGATTACAGAACTTGGATCCGTCAGGTTATGAATCAAGTAATCCACGTTTTTACGGCCTGAACCAGTCAAGTCCGGACCGACCCGCCCGCCCTCGCTGAACAAAGTGTGACAGCGAACGCAGGTACGCTCGAAAATCAACCTGCCCTGTGCCGCATTTCCTTGTGCAATAAATTCGCTCGAGAGCAGTCCCTGCAAACGTACAATTTCTGCGGCACGCTTTGACACATCACTCTCAACGGGCCAAATCTTCGTAATCCTATCGGTTACATCGGATAAATTAAACGAACGCAGCTGTTGCAGCGCGAAGGATGAAATGTCCTCCCGATCGATAACATTCGTTTCAACAGCGGTCAGCATTTGTTTTACGTATTCCTGTCGCGTCACCAATACATCGATTGACGCTTGCTTCGCCGCATCGGAATACTCGACGTACCCTTGCAGCAAGACACCTGGCGTCCCTTTATCATTCCGGTTAATCAACGCCTTCAACGCCGCGTAACGCAGACCTTCGGAATCGTCCGACACATGTCCTGTTTGCACTAGCGAGTGAAGCAACTCAACAGTAACTGCATCTGGCACCTGCAATAATGATTCCAATGCGTATACCCGCTTTTCTATAGGCAGCGTGTCATTATCAACCAACGTCCTTAAAGCCTCGATAGATTGTTTATCGCCAAACAATGTAGATAGCTGAGCCACCAAGAGCTGAGAATCTTGCGTGCCGTCGCGCGACACTTGAACCATCAATGTTTTCCAAGCTTTGGGCATCGGTTGGGCTCCGTGCTTGGTTATTGATGACAACAACCCCCGCAACATATGCTTTCTTGTCGTTCGGTTAGGTGCACCTAAAATCGTTTCAACGACGTCATCGAGTTGTGGTTGTTCGGTATCGGATGCCCGTCGTACGACGTATTGCGACAACAAAGGAATTTGCGAAACTGTGGCGTATTCAAGGAACGTCGCGCGGTTTAATTCAATCATCGGTTCCAACGCATACCATATCATTAACGACAGGAATCGATCGTCGTTGTAGTCATCATGAGATAGCAAGCCTGACAAAATAGGTGCTCTGTCCTTTAAAGCAAACCGTTGCACTGCGCTGGCGAGGGCCAGACGTACTGCTGGTGATGATTCACTCCGTGCGAGCTTTGCTAATTCAGCGTGCGCATCCTCACTCGTTGGCACCAGCAACCGGACGGCCCAACGTCTGACATGCTCGTCCTCAGCGAAAAGATGCCGCACCAATGCCCCTTCACTTAGTCCACCAACAAGGTTCAGCGTCCACATAGCCCGTAGGCGTTGGACAATCGAACTGCCAGATTCAAACTGTTTGTTTAACAACTCAGCGACATCACTTAGGTCTTTTCCAGCGGCGAAACGCTCATGTAAGATCCGTCGTGCGTGCCGCACTATCCATTCATTGGTTGAAACATGTAACTCGGCCAATTCAATGTTGGACATTTTACCCAAATCGCTTTGAAAGTTTTTCGGCGTACCATATGAAATCCGATAAATGCGTCCGCTGGATCGATGGCTACCGTCGCTGTCGTGACATTCGCCAAAGTCATGCCAGTCCGATACAAAAACCGTACCGTCGGGGCCGTACTTTATGCTAAGTCCTCGAAACCAAGGGTCATTGCCAAACAAGAAATCATCGGCATGTTCCGCCACGTACGTCGAATCGTGTGGCACCAAAACGTCGCTATTGACTCGATTGCCGTGTAGATTATTGGTGAACAATGCGCCGTGATACTTGGCTGGCCAATTATCGCCCAAATATATCATCGCTCCGCAATGCGCATGTCCGCCGCCCGCGACGCTGTGTAATTCAGTAGATTCACGTGAACTTGTCCAAGCCCCGCCTCCCCAATGCAAGTGATTGGCATTGGATTGTATGCGTTCATAGACGTATTGATAATCACCTTCGGTCGCCCGCCGCTGACAATACATCCCAGGGACGATATGCCACAGATGCCCGATCACAGTATTCGTCGTGAAAAGATCGCCGTATTGATTAAAATCCGCCCCCCACGGGTTTACCATCCCATCCGCTATTACTTCAAAATCGTGGGTTATGGGATCCATCCGCCAAAGTCCCCGTGAAATAACTGTTCGCTGCTTGTCGTCGCTCTGAGGTTTACCTATTTTGGATTTTTCCGACAATCCAATTGCACCGTATAGCCAACCGTCTGGCCCCCAATGAAAATTATTGAGTACGTTATTGGACGAAATCTGAAATCCATCTAGTACAGCAACTGGCGGTCCATCGGGAACGTCGTCTCCGTCCTTGTCCGCAATGAAAGTCAACTCTGGAGTGTTGCCGACCCACACGCCACCATGCCCAACCGCGATTGCCGACAAGTAGCGGCCTTTATCCCAAAACACCTTACGCGTATCAAAGGTTCCGTCGTTGTCAGTGTCTTCAAAGATCAATATGCGATCAGATTGATTATCTTTATCCCAAACGGGGTGGGCATAGTTTTCAACGACCCACAAGCGACCGCGGTCATCGAAATCAAATGCAATCGGCCGTCGCAAGTCAGGCTCACCAGCGAATAAAGTAACGTTGAATCCTGCAGGTACGGTGATTTTCTCGAGCGACTGCTGCGGCGTCAGTGATATATCTGCTGGGTTCTGAGTATTGGCTACCCCGGCAGGCAATTCATCGGCAACACAAAAACACGGCATTAATCCATACGCGACAACCAACACAAGCAGCCATTGGTAGATTTTTGTTTGATTATATTTCATGAGCGCATTCTAACATTAATGTATAGCTGGGGACACTTCCCCGTTATTTTGTCACCCAAACACCTAATTTGCGAAATCTCTTTGTCTGCATTATCGATAATTCGTAAGCTAAGTTAACCTATGCAAGAACAACAGGCGGCGCGTACGGCTATAATTGATTCTTTAACTACTAGACAACGATTCCTGAACATGAACAACACGAACACCGATTCCCCGTTAACAATTGACATCGATTTAGATGCAGATGGCATTCACTTTGGTCACCTCAAGGTTCCCCAATCCACTAACAGCGCTGGCTGGGCTCAATACTACATCCCTATTGTGGTCATCAAAAACGGTGACGGTCCGACCGCGTTCTTGTCCGGTGGAAACCATGGAGATGAATACGAAGGCCAAGTCACGCTAATAAATCTCGCGCGAACCATTGACGTAGAAAACGTGAACGGCCGCATTATAGTAATCCCCATGCTCAACAAACCTGCTGCCATGGCTGGCACTCGTTTATCGCCCATCGACGGTAAGAACATGAACCGGGCATTCCCTGGTTCTGCCAGCGACGACATCACCGGTCAAATCGCTCACTATGTTGCCCACAATATTATCCCCTTGGCAGATCTGGTCGTTGACATTCACTCTGGCGGAAGCTCAATGCACTTCCTCCCATCGATCAACATGCACGAACTCGACGATAAACAGCAAATGCAATCCATGCTAGAAGCGGGCAAAGCGGCCGGCGCACCCTATGTATTCCTCTATGCCGACGTTGCCGGCAGTGGGCTACTTCCCTCCTACGCAGAAGGACTCGGGAAAATTACTCTGGGCACAGAAATGGGAAGCAAATCGCAGTTCGGTAAAGAAACCCTCGCCATGACCCGCGACTGTATTCACAATCTACTTGTATGGGTGGGCATTTTAGACGAGCCGAGCATCACGGTTTCCGACAAACCACCGGTTGTTGTCAACGGTACGGATAGCCGCGACTATATAATGGCGCCTTGCAGCGGTATCCTCGAACCATTTGTTGAATTAGGAGATACCGTGGCTGCTGGGGATGTCATCGCGCAAATCCATAACCCTGAAGACATTTCCGCGGCAGCCACCGAAGTCCGTGCGGAAGCGGCTGGGATGATTATGTGTCGACGCAGCAATCCTTTGACGAGCCAAGGGGAAGTTGTCGTAACACTGGTCCGCGAAGTTTAAGAACAGGAAACACTTCCGATTCCCCACAATTTATAATTCAATTTGGTATAATTCAAGCAACCTAAATTCCACCAACCATTAAAGGACGATGACATGTGCATTTCCGAAACAGCAGGCAATTTACTCGAATCATGCCAACACACCGGTACAGAAACCACACCACTAGCTCAGTCCCCAACGGTTGGACGGCGTGCTTTCCTCGGTGGCCTAGCGACGATCGGAATCGCCAGTAGTATCGCGTCGAAAACCCAAGCCTTTGATGAACCGGCAGCCACAGACGCCGCTCCGGCACAACCTGCCGAATCACTCATCAAAGAACTATATGCATCGCTGTCTACGAAGCAACGAAGCGACAATGTATATGCATACAATCAAAAATCCGACGGTGGGCTGACTCGCCACGGAATGTACAACGCACCTTATGGCGGCAAAAAAATTGGTGATCAATACAGCAAATCGCAACAAGAACTGGTCGATCGAATCCTAAAAGCCATGACACGCGACGAAGAAGGCTATGTCAAGATTACACGTGGCGGTCGCTTTGACGGCAGTAATAATCTTCAGGGCTGCGGCGCATCTTTTTTCGGCAATGCTACGGATGAAAACAAATATTGTTTCATGTTCACCTCGCACCACCTAACAATCCGCTGTGATGGGAACTCAGCACCAGGCGCAGCCTTTGCTGGACCGCTATATTATGGTCACTCAGCGGACGGCTACTCAACGGGCAACGTGTACCACTATCAAACGCAACAAGTCCACGAGTTCTTTGATGCTTTGGATTCCGAACAACGGAAACTTGGCCTGACCGAAGGTAGCCCCGGCGAACATGGGCCATCAATAAAATTCCGTAAAAACCATGCCAACATCCCTGGAATCGGAGTCGACCAACTGTCATCTGACCAAAAGGAATTGATGCAAGCGGTTATGCAAAGTGTCTTATCACCGTATCGCCAAGAAGACGCGGACGAAGTGATGGAGATCATCAAGCACAACGGCGGCATGGATAAACTGCGACTTGCCTTCTACAAAGATTCCAAGACAACCGACTCGTTGAGATGGCACTTCTGGCGAATCGAAGGCCCTGGTCTTGTATGGAATTACCGAGCCTTACCGCACGTTCACACCTTCGTGAATATAGCAAAAGTGTAACGCCGTTACGTTCTAAATTGTGTTTGAGTTTTACTCGTTCCCAAGCTGAGCATAATCTGGTGCGATTAGTGGTAATAAGGCACGGTTCAGGAAGAACACATAGCTTCTTTTGCTGTTCTGGTTAATTTTTTGGCCGTTTCCTGATAGACCAGCACTACAGGTAGCCGCGCACGAGTGTACTTGGAGGCGACGGCGGCGTTATGTTGTTTGCAACGCCGCTCGATATCTTTGGTGATTCCGGTATAGAGGGTATCATCTGCGCATCGCAATATATAGACAAACCAATCTCCTACCGATTCCGACACGGATTAACCTAACTTCCATCCTGAACGGTATTCGCGATGGATAAACTGATCCGCATTGGGGCAGTTTGTGGCTTTCATCATTTTTGCGTCCCAAATTAGTTTCTGGCCAGCGCGATAGGCGACATTCCCAAGATGATTCGCTTCAGTCAACCAACCTGCATACTCAAAATTGCAAGTCGTTGGCTCGCCAGTTTTACAGGCGTGAATCCATTCGGCGTGATGTCCGCGTGAAGCGGGAATTGTTTGTTCGGGACGTGTAAAGTCTTTAAACTCGTCCGTCGGTAGCAGTACGTGCTTACCATAGTCGGACAACAACATTCCCTTCGTTCCGACGAATAGCATACCGCTGCCCCACTGGGGTATTTTTTTGTCGATCCATATTTGCGGTTTATAGGTTCCTTGATACCACTTTAGCGTGGTAGCTGGTTGTTCGCCTTGTTTTTCATATGTGTAGGTCGCCGTCATCGATGCGGGTGCAATCTCTCGATTTATTTCCGGTCCTGCAGCTTCGATAGTCGTGGGAGCTTTCAGTTTCAAAGCCCAAAAAGGCAAATCCACGAAGTGGCTACCGAGGTCGGACATTGTTCCATTGCCAAAATCCCACCAGCGATACCATTTAGGGCCTGGGAAGTAGACGTTGTTGAATGCCCGTTTAGGTGCCGGTCCTAGCCATAAATCCCAATCCAGACCTTTGGGCACTTCATCTGCTTTCGCAGGACGATTTTGCGCAAACACGATATCATTGTGCTGCCGCGCTACTGCTTCTGAAGGCTGCCAACCCCAAGCACGACCAACCCACACATGCGTTTCTGTTACATCACCAATCGCCCCCGCTTGGATCAATTCCACAACTCGCCGGAAGTTATTACCTGCGTGTATCTGAGTTCCCATTTGAGTGGCAACGCCAGCGCGATTTGCAGCTTCACGAATAACGCGGCATTCCGCAATATTGTAGGCTAGCGGTTTTTCACAATACACGTGTTTTTGCATTTGCAGCGCCGGTAACGTCGCAAACGCATGCGTATGTTCACAAGTGCTAACTACCGCGGCGTCAAAGCTCTTGACGGAATCATATAATTTTCGAAAATCATTAAACGCGGCTGCATTGGGGTGGCGGTTGCGACCAAATGCGAGGTTGTTGGCGTTCACATCACACACACCTACGATATTCTCGGACTCAACGCTGCGAAGATTTGATCCTCCCCGCCCGCCAGTTCCGATCACGACAATATCTAGCTTTTCATTCAGGTTTCGGCCGCGAAGAATTGCTGGCGCGGTGAAAAGCGTCGAAGCAGCGACGGTGGTTTTTGTGAATTGGCGTCGAGTGATTTTTGGTGTGGCCACGATTCATGATCCCTGTTTATATATCCTGTAACTGATTTTCCTATGTTCGCCCTACGCCTCATCCGTAGTCCAACTAAACCATTACAACCTATTGCATCTGCAAATGCAAACATTGGTGGTCCAATACCCAATCATCTAAATTATTAGCTATGTGTTTACTCGACGGTAAACACCGTACAATGCGACTATGAAAAAAACCATCACTACCTTGGTCGTTGTTTTGTTACTGCCTGTTATTTGTGCTGCACAGCAACTGCAACCTTTAAAGTACAACCATCCCGGATTGGCCGTTGACCTTGGCGTGGGACTTTGGGCATGGCCAGTTCCCTGCGACGCGGACGGTGATGGGGACTATGATCTACTCGTAGCGTGTCCGGACAAACCGTCCAACGGTGTATGGTTTTTTGAGAATACGTCCGGTGATACGGCAGCGAATCCATATCCTGTTTTTAAATCGGCCAAGCGGATAAGCCATGCGGTTCACTATGTAATGCCGAGTTACGTTGACGGTGAACTACGCGTACTCACTCCAGGATTTGAATATTCAAACTTCGGTAAATCTGGCTTGACACATCAAAGCAAGCTTTCGATCGATGCCAAATTTTACAAAGTTTCGGGACCGCAAACGAAGGGACCCAAGGTAAGGCACAATCAGTGGCGTTACGTTGATTACGATGGTGACGCCAAGCTCGATTTGGTCGTCGGCATTGAAGACTGGAGTTATTACGGATGGGATGATGCTTGGGACAGTAATGGCGAATGGACCAATGACAGACTACACGGATTCGTATTGTTATTTCGCAACAAGGGTACCACCGCCGCGCCAAACTACGCCGAACCACGGAAACTTACTGCCACTAGCGGGCCGATCGACACCTATGGCTGTCCCTCGCCAAACTTTGTTGACTTTGATAACGACGGTGACCTAGACCTGCTGTGTGGCGAATTCGTCGACGGCTTCACCTATTTCCAAAATACCGGAACTCGTACTGTTCCGGTTTACGCCGACGGCACCCGATTGCGGCTAAAAAACGGCGACCCCCTAACGATGGATCTGCAAATGATTGTTCCGGTCGCCTTTGATTGGGACAACGACAATGATAGTGACCTAATTGTTGGCGACGAGGATGGCCGTGTAGCTCTAGTGGAAAACACCGGCGCCTTGGACGAACACAATGCTCCAATTTTTAAAGCACCTAAATATTTCCAACAAGAAGCCGATACTCTTAAATGTGGGGCACTTGCCACACCCGTTGGCTATGACTGGGACAACGACGGGGACATGGATTTGCTATCAGGTAACACCGCTGGATATATTGAGTTCTTTGAAAATCTAAGCGGTCCAGAAGTCGAATTTCCAAAATGGGCTGCACCGGTAAGGCTACAAACCGGTGGCGTAACGTTTCGCATCATGGCCGGTCCCAACGGTAGCATTCAAGGACCCGCGGAAGCAAAGTGGGGTTATTCGACATTGAGCGTTGCCGATTGGGACGGTGACAAATTACCAGACATTCTAGTCAACGGCATCTGGGGACAAGTAATGCTGCTGAGAAATACGGGCACGGCAAGTAAACCACAACTTGCGACGCCCCAAGCTTTACAGGTAGCTTGGACCGACGTACCAACCAAACCCGCTTGGATGTGGTGGAACCCCAAGAACAATGAACTTGCTACGCAATGGCGAACGACCCCAATTGGCATCGACTGGAACCGAGATGGACTCACCGATCTTCTGTCACTGGATCACCAAGGCTACTTCTGCTTTTATGAGCGCGAAAGACAAGATGGAAAACTTGTTCTACTTCCTCCTAAACGTGTTTTTTACGGCGACAACAATTCCATTACGGACCCCAATCATCGAGTCCGCAGTGCCGCAGCGGGACCTTTACAACTGAACTATCGATCCGCTGGGGGCAGTGGACGCCGAAAAATTTGGGCTACGGATTGGAATGGGGATGGCCAGGTCGATTTGTTGGTCAATTCCAGCAATGCAAATCTATTGTTGCAAGTCAAATCCACGGAAAATCGTTGGACGTTCCACGATACCGGACCCTTAGTCAAACAGAGTATCCAAGGCCACACAACAAGTCCTACCGTTGTCGACTTTAACGGTGATGGAATCCCAGATTACTTAGGTGGTGCTGAAGATGGACGTCTATACTACCAACGAAATCCTCGCTCAAACTGATCCACACTGAGCTAAACCAACAGAACGACCACCAACATGCCGATTCCACCAAACAACCCACTGGTTACCCTCCCCATGGTGAGCCCGTTTGATGCTGATGGCAAACTGGATTTGGATGCGGCCCAACGCAATGTTCAACGGTGGCTAAAGACACCAATTTCCGGCTATCTGATCGGCAGCCAGTCCGGTGAAGAATTTCTAATGAACGAGCAGGAACGGAATTCCCTGCTGCGCACTGTCACCGACAGCCTAGCCGGTGAGACCTTCAGCATCGGCGGAATCGACTGTCCCTCGGCAATCGAGACGCTGCGACAAGCGGAAAACTACGTTGAGGCCGGGGCGGAAATGTTACGGATAAGATTTCCTCGAGAGGAATCACTCGTGCCTGATTACTTCCATGAGATTCTACCTCGCTGCCCTGTCCCGGTATTATTAATGCACCAGACATCCCCATCGAGTTTTGGGATTGCTGCCAGGCCGGCGGCAACGCCGGAAGTAATTGGAGAAATCGCCGGATTGGAAAACGTCTTTGGGTATGTAACGGATCACGACATGCGGTTCGAAGCTCAGGTCCGTCGCCATGTCCCAGCGGACAAGCGATTTTGGATTTGCAACGGCAGCATGATTCTGTCCGGTACACTGATCGGATGCAATGGCACCACGACGGCTTTTGCAAACATCTGGCCAGCGGCACTAAAGGAGCTTCTCGATTTAGGCATGGCCGGAAACTACGACCAAGGGCAATCCCTACAGGAACAAATCAGGTTGATAGATGAGATTATGCTCCCCTATCTAGCGAGCGGCATTAAGACCTGCCTGCGACTGATGGGTTTCGAGGGCATGAACCCCCGAAATCCAACCAGAGTAATGTCCTCAGAAACAATTAGCCGCTTGGAAACCGTCCTTCGCGATGCCGAACTCATGCAGTGATGGACCAGAGAAGTCCGTCTGTGACGCTATTATTGCCAGAGCTACTTTCCGATGCAGTACAACATTTTATCGGTACGAATCAGTAATTTGCCATCGACCGCCGACGGGCTTGCGAACAGCGTGCCGCCAAGTTCATTTTTTCCAAGCTCGGTATATTTGACGCCCGGTTCGATCACCGTGGTGACTCCGTCCCGTTCAAAGAAATAAATTTTGCCGTCCGCGTATAACGGTGATGCCCAGAATCTAGCGCCCATGCGGTGGACCCAATGCTCATCCCCAGTCCGAGAGTCGAGGCAGGTGACAATCCCATTATCCGACGAAAAGTAAATCTCGTTACCGACAACGACTGGACTAGATACATTAGGTACTTGCCGGTCGAACCGCCATTTCACCACCGCTTTTTGTTGACTGCCTGCGGTTTGGATATCTAACGCTAGCATTGCGGCCTTCATGTACCCAGTCGTGACAAATACGAGGCCGTTGCCGATGACTGGACGTGCGGCATTTGAGAACCCGAGTTGGCCGTAGTGATGCTTCCACAGTTCCTTGCCAGATTCTGGATCATATCCATAAACCCAATCTGCAGAGGGTGAAACAATTTGATCGTTCCCATTGATCTCCACCACCACCGGCGTGCAATAAGATTTCCGCAACTGAGGATTATCATTTAGTGCGCCCGACCGTTCTGTCTTCCACGCAATTTTGCCCGTTTTTTTATCCAAGGCAACGATGTACTGTTGATCAATGCCATCGCAATGCAGGATCAACAAATTATTCCACAAAACCGGCGAACTCCCAGGCCCATTTTCCAACTTCACCGAGAGATTTGTATTGCTCCAAACAACTTGCAATGATTTTGTGTTCAACCCTATCATGCCTAAGGCGCCGAAATGGCAATACAGCATCTCACCCTCTAAGATTGGGGTAGGAGTGGCATATGAATTTGTACGGTGTATTATCTGCGGATCATCCACCGCGAGCACTTCTATATTATGCAATTCTTTTCCAGTCGATAAGTCAAAACAGACCGCTCGCAAACTCACATGCTTAGAAATAATCAACGGTTGCGAATTCGTAGTTAACTTACGTCGTCTCGCTTGCTCTTCAGCGGACGCTGGTGTTTGAATCCCAGACGTGATCCAAACTTTTCCATCTCCCACAATCGGAGTTGACCAACCCAGTCCCTCGACCGGTGCCGCCCAAGCAATCCCTGTGGTGGCATTCCATTTCACTGGCAGGTTTTTCGCATCCGCATGACCGACACCACCCTTGCCACGCCATTCGTTGAAACTGTTCTGGGCAAAACTGGTAGGCGTCAGCGTAAACGCACAAAGCATAAATGCAAACGTCGTAATTAGGATGGTTTTCATCGACTTCCTTTATGGCAGACAGTTGAATCTTTCGTGCATGTTATTTTACGTTGGTTCGTGGTCGCATTATAAACGGCTTCGAATAAACTTGGTCACATCGTTCAGCACTTCCAGCGAAATTGTTTCTTCAATCGTACCATATTCGCTGACGGCGCCGGTTTGGGAATGCTGCAACAAGTGATTCAATTCCGCATAGATTTTGACTTCATAGTCTCGGCACTTCCCAAATTGCAATGCTGTTTCAAACGGATCCGCGCTCTGTTTAGGAGGTACTTGAAGATCATTTTCTCCAAACACCGCAAACACTGGACAGCGAGTATTCTGGATGGCTGGGACTGGGTCGAGCGTCAAAAAATACATCATCCATGGATTACTCAACTGTTTACCGATCGCTTCGATTTCCGTATTAATCTGAGCTGCTGCCAGTTTGATGAGCACCGGAGCAGTTTTCATATGTTTTGCGACTAAGGCCTTCCGATTTTCAATAAACGTGGCGTCCGTCGCATCACTTGGATTTGCCAGCACTAAATCAATCGTTTCTTTGAACAACGGCATAAACCAATCTAACGTTTTCTTATCCACGCCTGCGGCTCCCCGCAGCAAGCGATTTTGTTCAACTAGAATCTCCGCTCCGGACACTCCAGGCCCCGCCAGACAGACTATACCGGCCAAGCGTCGGTCATTTGCCGCAACCATCGGTGCGATCATTCCACCCTCGCTATGACCGATCAACCATACGTCGCGTTTATCAACTCGGGGATGATCCCGCAAGAACTCAACTCCAGCCTCGACGTCAGTCACCAATTCCAATGTTGTATCTCCCGAGGAAACTTTAGAACTTCCCCCGACTCCTCGATCATCCACACGCAGCACCCCGATTCCTGCGCGAGTTAAATGGTCGGCAATCACCCAAAATGGGCGGTGCCCCAAAATCGTCTCATCCCGATCCTGAGACCCAGAACCGGTTATCAGGAGTGCTACCGGAGCCCGTTCACGTCCCGGTGGTAACGTCAACGTACCCGCAAGGGTTCCACTAGACTCTTTGTTTGTATACTCAACTTCGATGATGTCATAGGGAAAAGGTTCCTGCGGTTCTTGCGGTCGGTTAGGCTGGGGAAATTCGTCAACCCTTTTAAAAATTAGGGTGACTGGAAGTCCCTGAACAAACAAACCCTTCATTTCATTTCCGGAATCATTAACCTCGGCCGTATAACTTACCTTGAGGGGAGTTATTTGAAAAGAAAAAAGCTGACCATCAAATTTCACTTCTTCCAACGCAATCGGCCCACTTCCCTGGTCGAAACTATACATGTTTCCGCTGAGAGTATTTCCGTTGTGCACAATTTCTAAACCAATCCGCAGCTTAACCCCACCAACAGCTAGTGTTCCGTGCCACTTTCCGGACATGTCAATTTCCGTTTCGGCAGCGTGCACGGGAAGGCAGAACAACGCAGTCAGCAGCATAGATGTGATCATATTTCGCATCGGATTAATGCTTCCTCGTTCAAAAAAAGTAATGGAACTGATAGTTATACGCTTAGCTGTGGATTATATTGCATAAAAGATAACAAACCAATGCGATGCCTTCGAGAGTTACCTGCTACGGCAAACATTATGCTGATCACTTTATCACCTGCGAAAACACTTAATTACGAACCGCAAGCACTTACCTGCGAATTCACAACTCCTCGACTACTGCAACACTCTCAACGCATTATCAATGATATGCAACGTCTTAACGCAGATGAAATTGCTGGGCTAATGGGTGTAAGCGACAAGATCGCGGACTTGACCTATGACAGATTTCAATCGTGGGTAACACCATTTACTAAAACCAACGCCAAGCAAGCCGTGCTCGCATTTCAGGGCCAAGCCTACGCTGGAATGGATGCAGCCCAGTGGAGCCCCGACGACTTTGTTGCGTCACAAGATATGCTACGAATCCTCTCGGGATTGTATGGAATATTACGCCCGCTCGATTTGATGCAAGCCTACCGTTTGGAAATGGGAACCCGTGTTGCAATCGAAAAAGAAAAGAACCTGTATTTGTTTTGGGGGTCGACGCTAACTGATTTACTCAACTCAGATCTTGCGGACACCAACTCGGATACGCTGATTAATTTAGCATCTAACGAGTACTTCAAAGCGATCAAAAAGAAAGACCTCAATGCCCAAATCATCACACCAGCCTTTAAAGAAAAACGTGATGGGGCATTCAAGATGATTTCATTTTTTGCGAAAGTCGCGCGTGGTCAAATGACCTCTTACATAATCCGGAATCGCTTGACAGACCCAGAACAAATAAAGCAATTCGACAAAGATGGCTATAAATTTAATCCGTCCGAATCGAACGAGACTGATTGGGTCTTCACACGCAAATCTGCGTGATGGTGGGCCACGCAACTTTTTGTTGCCTTAGCAACATCAACGTTTACATTTTTTAACGTGCAGACGCGACTCCGCCCCCTACAATTCGCGCATAATATATATCACAATAACGGTTAGACATTCCACACATTTAACATTCGGACCAAACCATGAAAACCATTCGCCTTTTTTGCATTCCTCTGCTCCTCATCGCCTTCACAACCATCACAGGGGCAGAACCCCATTCTGCTATCAAGCCTGTACCTCGCAGCGGTGGTTGGATGACTCGGCACGAAAGTTTCAATAAACGTGTCGCGCAAGGCAAGGTGGATCTCGTCTTTATCGGCGATTCGATTACCCAAGGATGGGAAGGTAATGGCAAAGACGTGTGGGCAAAATACTATACAAAACGTAATACGGTAAACCTTGGAATTGGTGGCGATCGTACTCAGCACGTCATCTGGCGACTGGATAACGGCAACCTAAAGAACATCACGCCAAAAGCCGCTGTTATTATGATTGGCACAAACAACTCTGGCAGTAACACTCCAGCGGAGATTGCCGACGGCGTTAAGGTCATCGTCGAACAGATTCGCAAGAAGTCACCCAGCACTAAAATTCTGGTGCTCGCAGTATTCCCTCGAGGCACCAACAACGATGATGCTCGACGCAAAGTAAACCAAGGTGCTAACGCGATCTTTAAGAAACTCGCAGATTCAAAACACGTGCATTATCTCGATATCGGCAAACATTTCCTGACCGACGACGGTACATTGACTCGGGAAATAATGCCGGACCTATTGCATCTTAGCCCCAAGGGATATCTCATCTGGGCCGAGTCCATCGAAAAACCATTAGCCGATCTACTGGACGAGTAAGAGCATATGAGATTCGCAAAAGCCGTTGTCGCCGTAACTGTTTTGATAGCAGTCGGGACCGTTAGTGTCGCCGCGGAATTCCCCGGCAAACTCTCGGATTGGCATGGTTTCCAAAAATATGACTTTGTCGTTGACGGACAACCTGTCTTGGTTGTATGTCCGGCTGAAGTAGCCAGCGGAAAACCATGGGTCTGGCACGGTGAGTTTTTTGGACACAAGCCCGCACCAGATATAGCTTTACTAAAGCAGGGATTCCATATCGTTTATATGCGTGTGCCGAATTTGTTTGGTAGCCCCAAAGCTGTCAAGCACTGGGACGAATTCTATAAGGTACTAACTACAGAATACGGATTTTCGGCTAAAGCCGCCTTGGTGGGACTCAGTCGTGGAGGATTTTACTGCTACAACTGGGCAACGGCAAATCCTACTCGGGTCGCGTGCATCTACGGGGACGCTCCAGCCTTGGATCTCAAAAGCTGGCCTGGTGGCAAAGGAACCGGCAAGGGATCCGCCGGTGAATGGGCACGGGTTCAACGAGTATTTGATTTCAAAACGGAACAGGAGGCAATGGACTACAAGCTAAACCCGGTGGACACGCTTGGTCCACTCGCCAAAGCCGGCGTGCCATTGTTACATGTCTACGGTGACGCAGACATTGTCGTTCCTTGGAAAGAAAATACAGGACTGATTGCCAAGCGATACAAAGAACTGGGAGGCGAGATCACACTCATCGGTAAACCTGGCGTCGGGCATCACCCGCACGGCTTAACGGACTCGACGCCCATCGTCGACTTCATCCTTAAACATTCACGACTTGACCAGTAGCAGACGCCTGTAACATTGCCGCAATCGTGACAACCGCTTGTCGCCCATCCTCGGCTGTTCCACACAGCGTCGATTGACCTTGAATTCTATCTACAAAGGCTTGCAATTGGTCCCGATAGGCCTGCATCCTAGCATCGGAAACAAACGCTAGATCTGGATCAGACAGCGGTACAGCGGGTTGTTCGTAAACGTCTTCCCATGCACCGTTTTTACCGACGCGTATCTTGCCAAAAGGCGACGCATCAATAATTCCCTCGTCGCCCATCAAACGAAAGCGGAAATCTTCGCCGGCAAACCCCGGTGCCGGCAGCACGCTGGACGACCAAAAACTAGCCATTGTGCCGTCGGCAAACGTCCACAACGACATCGTCGTATTTTCATTAGGGTTGTCCTCACGAAACGTGCCGCAATTTGCGGCGACGGACACAACGTCGCTACCGAGCCACCAGCGACATAAATCAATATTATGGGGGCCGCTGTTCATGATATGCCCCTTGCTCGCTGGGTCAGTCCACCAACTCCATTTCCCACCAAACCCTTCTGCATCTCGTAATTCAGTAATGTCAAATAACGCCGACATCTGAATACATCGAACACGTCCGATGGCACCGGCAGCCAGCAACCGTTTAACTGTTGCATTGGATTCACGAAAACGTTGATGATATCCAACAGCCAATGTCAGGTCCGCATCAGCAAAAGCAGTCATCAATGAATCACAATCAGCCACGTCCGTAGCCAGCGGCTTCTCAACAAGACAATGTTTTTGATTCCTAGCAGCCTCCATGGCTTCGGAAAAATGCAGATGGTGCGGAGTGCTAATAACAATCGCATCGATGTCCGCACGACGGATTAACTCCTCAACGGATTCCTCATGGGTTACGCCATAGTCAGCAGCCAAGCCGACCGCACGGGAACCACCGGCAATCGCAACAAGCTCAGCTCCAGGAGCACGGCGAGTCGCTTCGGCGTGCGTCCGCCCCATGAAACCCGATCCGACAATGCCAATTCTAATAACACTCATAAGCAAATCACTTAGTTATCCAAAATGGGAATCGGATACCATTCACTCGCCGTATGTTGATTTTTCATCAATTGGCGAATTTGCTCCACAACTTCCGGATGCGCGGCAGCAACATTCTTTGACTCACTTGGATCTTTATCTAAGTTATATAGTTCGATTTCCAAAGGGTTCATATTATTTTTGCGCAACAGATTTTGTCGAACACCTTTCCACGGCCCCATCCACACCGCTTGTTGACCGCCATACCCCGAGAACTCGCGATACATAAACTCACGTTCCTCTTGCGGTTTACCAAGCAGCGTCGGAGCAACACTAATACCATCGAGTCCTTGAGGCACCGAAGATGGTTGGTCTATTAAGTCGGCAATCGTTGGCAGCCAATCTTCCAATCCAGTCACTAGCGAACTATTGGAACCCGCTGCTATTTTTCCGGGCCATTTAACGATCAGCGGCACACGAATCCCACCTTCGTAGAGTGAACCTTTGAGGCCACGCAACTCACCAACGCTATCAAAGAAATCGTAATCCACTTCTTCCTTCAAATGCGTGGTGCCGTTATCCGAGGTAAACACGACGATCGTGTCGTCCTCGAGTCCTAGTTCTTTTACGAGATTCATAACATTCCCGATATACCTGTCCATGCGAGTAATCATGGCAGCATAGGCCGCGCGGGGGGTAAAGTGTGGTGTATATCCGTAACCTTTCTTTTTGGTAAAGGGCGGATCGTTCCAGTTAAGCTTCAAATAGGGTTTCAATTCCTCGTCCGGCACGTGTAAGGCGACGTGTGGAATAACGGTGGGATAATAAAGGAAAAATGGACGGTCCTTGTTTGTGCGAATAAACTTCAAAGCCTGTTCGTTGATACGATCCGGTGCATAGTCCTGCCCTTTAAACTGGTCATAACTACGAGGGTCACTGCGATCCTCATCGTCACTAAAATTGGCGTGCCCACCGACGGCAGGACGATTGTTGAGCTGGACACGCTCTCTGTTGCTCCACAAGTACGAAGGGTAGTAAGAGTGAGCGTGCCGCTGACAGTTGTAGCCAAAAAAGCGATCGAAGCCTTGGAACACTGGATCCCCTTCTGATCCTGGAAATCCAAGACCCCATTTCCCAAAAGCGCCGCATGCATAACCATGCTTACCCAATAATTCAGCAATCGTCACTTCACTGGCCGGAATAGGACGCTGCCCTTCCGGTTTGACCTCACCATTGTTCCGCACCCATGCGTGACCCGGGTGGCGACCGGTTAACAAGACGCAACGCGACGGTGCACAGACTGCATTGCCTGCGTAACCACGTGTAAACCGCATGCCATCTTTGGCTAGCTGATCGATAAAGGGAGTTTTGATAAGCTTCTGTCCGTAGCTGCCTAATTCCTTGTAGCCGAGGTCATCCGCCATAATCAAAATAATATTCGGTTTCTTACGAACTGCCTCCGCAGCGTCAACAGTGACCGTATTTGTTGACGTTAATACACACGCTAACAGCGCAACCGCCAAGCCAACCTGTCGTCTAATTATGCAAACCATCTAACTCCGTCTCCCCTATTTATCTTTGCCACGATTCGCGGCTGATTGTTGAATCTCCAAACGCACTTTATCCAGCTTAGCAGGCCATTGAAATGTCGGTAATTTATCCGGATTAAATCCTTTTAAGTGCCCGCGTATACGCGTTGCGGGGCGAGTATATTCTAATTTAGTTCGGCCAAATACTTCCTCACACAATGACGCTAAGGCTGGGTCATATTCTTTTAACTCTAGGCGAGTGTTTACATGATTATGGTCATGATCGTTTTCGCGATTATTATTGAACCAGCACTGAACGCCTTCCGCAAAATATTCATTTTTATTGACCGACGCATATTTTGGCTTCCAAAGCCCTGCTTTCATTGCCGACTCGTAAGCCTTTATGACACGCGCGTCGAATCCCTTATCCACCCGTACCATTCCCCGCAAGTGTATATTGTGAGCCAATTCGTGGATCAGAATATTTTCTTTGAAATAGGGATCTCCCGGCATGCACAACAGATTTTCTTCGCCACAAGAACAAACAGGATCCGTTTGGGATCCTCCCAAACCACGTGCGCGAGCATCCCACCAATCCTTGGGTGTCATTTTAGAATGCTCGGGGATATCCGTCGTGAATTCATCGTGAGCCATCACAACTAACCGCGAACCACTGGCAATCATCGCGTCCCGCACATCTGGTCGCTGACGCAGCATCATATTCACTAGGTAGGCAGCTTCACGTAACGCATAGTCATCAACTTTTTCGGAGCCGATGATCGGAAATCCGTTGGCGCTGACATGTTTTTTATAGAATGAGTCGAATCCGAATTTCTTCGGCACTGAAGTTACTCGATAGGAAGAATTCTTTTCAACGGCCTCTAATGAACTTCCCGTAATCGTCATCATGTAACCGATAACTGCAACTAATAACCACCGTTTTTTCATCAGTTACTCCCGAGCAAATATAGACTAAACTGGAACTAAGTTTAACAGATACAAATTTCAAATTGCAGCCCCCAGGGACTCCCATGCCATTCATCGACATCAATGATTTTCCAGCACAAGAAGTAACTCCCGGATGCCGATTGCGGACTCCACACGGCGAAAACATGATGCTTTCATATTTAGAGATGGACGAAGGCGGTGAAATACCAATGCATCACCATCCCCACGAACAAGGTGGCATGCTCATCAAAGGCCAGGTGCAACTTACTATTGGCGATGAAACACGTATTTGCAATGCCGGTGACATGTTCCTCATCCCATCGAACGTCCCCCATCGAGCGGTTGCCGTTGACGGTCCCGCTGTCGTCATGGATGTCTTTGCACCGGTCCGCGAAGATTATGTGGAATTAATGAACAAATATATTCCACCCAATTGATTCAATGTTATTAATATCTCAGCAGGGGATAATCACTGCTCGAAGTCAACGATTCGTTCTTGTTGCACGCCTCGCATGTCCATCTCGAATTCAATGTCGATGATCGGTGGCCTCGTATAGAACCACTGCAACCCGCGCTGAGCAACCTCACCGATCTCTGCGGCAATCGCCCCTTCGATCAGCGGATGAAGATTGTGGGCGGTATAGACGTCGATTGTGGATAAACGTTGGCCGTTTGCGCCTAATCCGTCTAAACGAGTTTTCATTAAACGCGCGACAGTTCGTGCCTTTTCTAACATCGCCGCTTGATCAGATTCCCCTTGGCAAACAATGGCGCCGTTTCGTAAGCCTCCCACTAATTCACCGCCCCCGGCAATCACAAACGTGTTCCAATCGATTTGACTTTCCTGGCATACAGAAAATCCATAAAGCATCGTTTCACTGGGAGAATTTAGCACAGGTGAGACGTTGGTCCTAGCAATGGGATTCTCGCCGTCAACATACATATCCCAATCTTGCAGCACAGCGCGATAACCTGCATTGAAGTCAATAAAGCCGTCCATGGTGTGTGGTTGTGGGCAACGCAATTCGAATCCGCACAGTGACCACTGTGATAACCCTAGGCTTTGCACATATTTGCGGGCGGCTTGCATACCCTCTTCCCAAGGTAACGATACCGCCAAAGTAACATGGGTGATTTCATATCCGGGTGCGGCAATCACTCCCGAACTATAGGGTGCTATCCCCTCGAGGAATGAATACCCGGCTCGTACGTTTTCAATTAATCGCATGACATACCTCTTATTCGAGCGCCTTTTTAACAACAATGCAAACCCCCTATTATAGCAGCAACACCGTATATCCCTAATCCAAGTCAGGTTGTTACGATATAATGCACATTGCCACTACAAATCTGATTTTGGTACAATATCTAGGTCGATACTATTGAAAGTGAAGTCCATAACTCACTACGTTTAGAATTGTTGTTGCAACTCTATTAAGGGACCAGTGGTATGTTGCGTCTTTATGCAAAACAAAATTCTCAGTCAGCACGATATTGTGATGGGGTATCACGCCGAAGTTTCGTCCAATTGGGTGTCGCAGGTATGGCCGGTCTAGGACTGGGGGATATACTACGCGCCAAGGCTGCGTCCACCGCCACCTCGGGTGCCGAAAAAGTTTCCACCATTCTCATCTGGCTCGATGGTGGTCCCGGCCATATGGACATGTATGACATGAAGCCGGATGCTCCGGTTGAATACCGCGGCATGTGGCGACCGATGCATACAAATGTTCCTGGATTTGACATCACCGAGTTGTATCCTAAACAAGCAAAACATGCTGACAAGTTTTCCATTGTACGTTCGTTGTCACACGGAACTGGAGACCACTTTGCCGGCGCACACCGTATGCTAACGAGCAAAGCGATGGGCGTCAGTGGTGCCAACAAAATCGGTAAGTTTCCTGGCCTAGGCGCTATCGTCGCTCGGCAGCGAGAGCATATGCATCACGATGTGCCACCCTACGTGTCCGTACCTGTAGCCTCAAGTGTGGCATTAAAACCAGGCTATTTTGGCGGGAAGTTCTTAGGAGTCCAGTACGATCCATTTCAAACGCAAGGCGATCCGAATCGCGACAACTTCAAAGTACAAAACATGGTGTTGCCATCAGGCTTAACCGTCGACCGCTTAGACGATCGCACGGAACTCCGCGGGCAACTTGACAAGATTTCGCGGCACGTCGAAACACGGGGGACCTTCGACGCCCTCGACCGTTTTGACCAACAAGCCTACTCGTTCGTTACGGGTGAGAAATCAAGAATTGCCTTTGATATGAGTTTAGAAGACGACAAGACACGCGATCAATACGGTCGACATACATGGGGCCAAAGCACATTGCTGGCACGCCGACTGGTCGAAGCCGGTGCGTCGTTTGTGACGGTGCACTTTGGTGGTTGGGATCACCACTGGAATCTGCAGTCGGGTTACGAAAGTAACCTGCCCCGCGTAGATGCAGCCGTCGCCAGTCTGTTTGAAGATCTAGAACAACGTGGCATGCTAGAAACAACATTGGTCATGTTGTGCGGGGAATTCAGTCGGACCCCACGACTTAATAACGGTGGCAACGGTGGCCCTCCGCTAAGCAAAGGCACACCTGGCCGCGACCATTGGGGTAACTCAATGTTTTGTCTAATGGGTGGAGGCGGAGTCCGCGGAGGACAGATCGTCGGCTCAACCAATGCCAAAGGTGAAAGTCCGCAGGATCGACCGCTGACACCAGCGAATGTCCATGCGACGGTATATAAATGTATGGGCATTGACCCGACCTTACAAATTCTCGATTTAGCTGGACGTCCCACGGCGGTGCTGGATGATCCAGAACCGATTCATGAGTTGCTCTGATTGCCATCTATGCCTGCATTGAAAATCGCCATTGCTCAATTCGGGCAAGAAACCAGCAGCTTTAGTTCCACTCAAACCACACTGGATACCTTCGAGAAATTCGGGTTGTATGAAGGCGATGCATTCCGCAGCCATGGGTTTGCTGAGGGTGCCGTTGGTGGGTTCATGGAAACCGCCAGTAAAATCGATCTCGCGTGGGAGCCGATACCTATCATCCGCGGTTGGGCAGGTGCCAGTGGTCCATTAACCGATGAAACCCTCGCACATTTCGTCGAGAAAATTACAAATGCCTTAAAAGGCGCTGACCAGATTGACGCTTTGTACCTTGATTTACACGGTGCGGCTGTTGCGGATTCGCATGCGGATTGTGAAGGACATTTATTGCAAGCTTGCCGAGACATCCTCGGCGATTCTATTCCAATCGTGCTGGCACTGGACCACCATGCCAACCTCACCAAGGCGATGGTCGACAACTGTGATGCCCTCGTCGCGCATCGGACGCAACCGCATCACCCTAGGGAAACAGGGCAACTCGCTGCCACATTATTATTTAACATCTTACAAGGCACGCTAACTCCGACAATCGCATGGAAAAAGATACCGCTAATCACGCATCAAGAGCAATTCTTAACTGGACCCGTGGGACCAATGCGAGAGTGGTTTGAACTCGCCCGCGAAATCGAATCGCTCGCAGGTGTCGCGTCCGCTTCCACATTTCCGATGCAACCGTGGATTGACGTTCCGGAAGGGGGTTGGGCAGTCGCGGTCGTCACCAATAACGACATGGCTTTAGCAGAAAAACACGCCGGACGCTTGGCACAGTTTGCCTGGGACCAGCGTGACAGGTTTTTGATACAGGAAAGCGTACCGCCGGTCGATGCCGTTGGACAAGCGTTGGAAGCCGACAAGGGATTGGTCGTTCTCTCAGATACCGGCGACAGCGTTTTTGGAGGCGCACCTGGAGACTCCACGATTTTGTTGAAAGAAATTATCCGACAGGAAGTTCAACAACCCGTTTTGCTAACGATGGTTGACCCAGAAGTTGTCGCGCAAGCAATAGCGGTCGGTACGGGGAGCACTATTCAAGTTGAACTCGGCGGTAAACAGAGCGGTAGCTATAGCACGCCAGTTAGGCTCATGGTGCAAGTCAGTGCAATCGGTGGGGGTGAAATTCAGGCAGCCTGCATTGGCAGGGATACCTTTAGCGCGGGCCGTGCGGTTGTGCTGACGTTGGGCAGCATTCAAATCGTAGTCAGTGAAACATATGGAGTAGGCGGTAATCACCCAGCCACGTATGACCATTTCGGCATTGATCCCAGCAACGCAAAAATGATCGTTCTGAAGACAGCGAGCAATTTTCAATACTACGCCGACTGGACCTCTCAGATCATCCGCGTCGACACTCAAGGTGCTACTATGAGCGATATTTCAGGCTTTAATTGGCAACAACTACCACGGCCAATCTATCCTCTGGACCCAGCGACCACTTTTAATGTTGAGTAGCGGTTTACCATAGATTTTGGATCCAGCGGAGCGAGGATTCTTGCCAAGCATCCCAAGAGGGCCCTTGGTAACCGTTAAGGCCATGCCCTCCGTTGGGCAACTCCAAATATTCAACCGGTACTCCATGGTCCAAACAGGCGTCACGATACATTTCACTGTTAATTTTACGGACTACAGTATCGTCGATCGCATGTGTCAAGAATGCCGGAGGCGTTTTACGATTCACTCGCAATTCATTGGAATATTGCGCAATCAATTCGTCGCTGGGATCACTCCCAAGTAGATTTCTGCGTGATCCACCGTGCGTGTGCTCACCGAAGCTAATCACCGGATAAACCAAAACGCTAAAAGCGGGTCGTTCGTATCGCTTGCGAGCATGAGTTGATAATGTAGATGCCAGATGGCCTCCAGCAGAGAATCCCATCACGCCAATTTTTCGAGGATGTATACCCCACTGCTTGGCGTGTTCTCGAATCACCGCTAACGCCGTTTGCGCATCCTCGAGAGGGACGGTATTTCGGCCCATTGGCATACGGTATTGTAATACGAAACCGGTGATTCCGTGTTGATTTAGCCACCGCGCAATGCCATGTCCCTCTGGTTCGATTGCTAAGCCACCGTAGCCTCCACCTGGGCAGACTAGCACCGATATCCCATTAGGTTCGTCAGCAAGATAAGTGGTCAATACAGCTTGAGTTTGCGGAGTATCGCCGCCATGCAATTCAATAGTAATCGGTGCGGCCATAACAATTGAGTTAACCAACGCTATGTTAACCGCGGCCACGATTAAAACCCAAACAACGTACCTACGAAACAACTTATTCATGCAAATTCCCATCAGAAACCAAGCCGCTTCGGTGACAGCCCTAGATTAATTCTGCAATTGCTTCTTGGCCGGGATCCACAAGATACTGCGGACGACCATGCAGGTCCGGTACCGTAGCGGTCCGCACGTCAATTCCCAAATGACGGTATAGCGTTGCGAACACTTCCTGGAAAGAAACGGGGCGTTCTACGGGTTCCCCAGCAATACGATCGGTCTTTCCGATGATTTGCCCATGCCGCATACCGCCACCTGCCATCAGAGCGCAAGCAACATTAGGCCAATGATCGCGACCGACTTTGGCGCTGATCTTAGGCGTTCTACCAAATTCACCCCATACCAGTACGGCGGTATCTTTATCCAAACCCCGTTCATATAAATCATCAATCAGCGCTGTTATGCCTTTGTCAAAGATAGGGAAATCCTCTTTTTCACGAAGGAAAATTGAATTGTTTGCACGGCCTTCCGCATTGAGTCCGCCGTGCCAATCCCACTTGCTGTAATTAACGGTCACGATACGTGCCCCTGCTTCGATCAGTCGCCGTGCGGCGAGAAAACTCTGCGGAACACGTGGTGCACCATTAGCATCAATAAATTTTTTCGGATTCCCAGTGCCATAGCGTTCGCGTGTCGCCTCGCTTTCGTTGGAAAGATCGAGCGCTTCCGCTAAATGTGAGGCGGTCAAGATACCCATCGCCTGTTTGGTAAACGCATCAACGCCATTGAGTGTACCGCTGGCATCGGTATCGCGGCGGAACTGATCGAAGCTAGTCAGCAGTGCTTTGCGATTTGCCAAACGGTCTGTGGTAATCCCATTGAGTATCATGTCTTTACGGGTTGGGCCAAGGGGTCGGAATCCCGAGTGGGCTGGGCCGAGATAACCAGGACCGGGTTCGTTGTATGGGCCATGTGTGCAAGGGTAGCAGAGGCTAATAAACCCAGGGGTCGTAGGAACGTGTTGGCCTTGAATTTTATTTACGAGGGATCCAAATTGAGGCCATCCGCCAGCCGGTTTCTGACCCGCATTGGTCCTTCCGGAGTAACATTGAACGGCGTCGTGGCCCGCTTGGGCATCGTTGAGCGAGCGAATCACAGTGAACTTATCCATGCGCTGTGACATCATTGGCAAAGCTTCACAGATTTCAATGCCATTTACGTTAGTGGCCGTCGGTTTC